>Ga0206116_1000262_pt1 | contig 71678 bp, 57 predicted proteins | sample 3A1Ametagenome_FD_178000 | JGI IMG/M metagenome (GOLD analysis project Ga0206116, IMG submission 178000) | Enriched microbial communities from leaf-cutter ant dump, University of Wisconsin, Madison, United States - 3A1A | ecosystem: Environmental > Terrestrial > Nest > Insects nest > Nest dump...
GCACATGATCGAGACGATCAACAAGCTCAACCGTATTTCCCGGCAGATGCTCCAGGAAATGGGTCGTGAACCGACCCCGGAAGAGCTGGGCGAGCGCATGGAGATGCCTGAGGACAAGATCCGCAAGGTCCTGAAGATCGCCAAGGAACCGATCTCCATGGAAACCCCGATCGGTGACGACGAAGACTCGCATCTGGGCGACTTCATCGAGGACTCGACCATGCAGTCGCCAATCGATGTCGCTACCGTCGAAAGCCTCAAGGAAGCCACCCGTGACGTGCTCTCGGGCCTGACCGCACGTGAAGCCAAGGTGCTGCGCATGCGTTTCGGCATCGACATGAACACCGATCACACCCTCGAAGAAGTCGGCAAGCAGTTCGACGTGACCCGCGAGCGGATCCGTCAGATCGAAGCCAAGGCGCTGCGCAAGCTGCGTCATCCGACGCGAAGCGAGCACCTGCGCTCCTTCCTCGACGAGTAACACGACAAACCCCGGCACCCGCCGGGGTTTTTCTTTGCGGCACGACAAGCACCCGGTCGCCTGCGGCCCTGAAGGCAAAATGCCCGTCTACACTCGAATCTATCCATTAGATCGACGAGGGCGCTATGCCAAGATTGCCGGCCCTTCTGCTGCCGCTCCTATTCCTCTGGAGCGCAGCCGCCGGCGCCTTGACCCTGACCGATGAAGAGCAGGCCTGGCTGGATGCCCATCCCAGGTTGCGCCTCGGCGTTGATGCTTCGTGGCCGCCGTTCGAATACCGGGACCGCGAAGACCGCTACCAGGGACTGGCTGCCGATTACATCGCTGTGATCCGGGAACGCCTGGGGGTCGAGCTCGAACCGATGGAGCCGCTCAGCTGGACGGAGGTGCTGGAAAAGGCCCGCCAGAACCAGGTCGATCTGCTGCCGGGGATCATGTCGACCCCGGAACGCCAGGCCTATCTGTCATTCACCCGCCCCTACCTCGACTTCCCGATCGTCATCCTCGCCCATGACGGCGGCCCGCAACCCGGCGCCATCAACGACCTCTACGGCCTGAAGATCGCCGTGGTGGAAAACTATGCGCCTCACGAACTACTGCGCGCCCAGCATCCCGACCTCAACCTGGTGGCCATGCCCAATATCAGTTCGGCCCTGCAAGCGCTGGCGACCAGCGAAGTCGACGCCGTGGTCGGCGACCTCGCCTCCAGCGTCTGGAGCCTGCGCGAACTGAAGCTGGAAGGCCTGCACGTGAGCGGCGAGACGCCCTACCGCTATCAATTGGCAATGGGTGCACCGCGGGACCAGCAGATGCTCATCGGCATCCTCGACAAGGTGCTCGCCGACATGAGCCCCGAGGAAATCAGCAGCATCCAGGAGCGCTGGGTGGGCAAGGTCCTCGACCAGCGCCCGCTCTGGAGCAACCTGCTGATGTACGGCCTGCCTGGCCTGCTGTTCCTGGTGGGGATCCTCGGCATCGTGATCCGCGCCAACCGTCGCCTCAGTTCGGAAATTTCCCGGCGAATCGCCCTGGAGCAGGAGCTGCGCAGCAGCGAGTACCACTATCGCGGGCTGGTGGAGAGCCTGTCGGCCATCGCCTGGGAGGCCGATGCCAACGATTTCACCTACAACTACGTGTCGCCCCATGCCGAGGACCTGCTCGGCTATCCCCTGACCGACTGGCTCAAACCCGGTTTCTGGCGTTCGATCCTGCATCCCGAGGATGCCCTCTGGGCCCAGGCCTATTGCGACGCGGAGAGCGCCGCCGGCCGCGATCACAGCCTCGATTACCGGGTCATCCGGGCCGACGGCCGGACCCTGTGGATCCGCGATATCGTCAGCCTCATCGAGCACGGGCACAAGCCGGTGATGCGCGGCCTGATGATCGACATCAGCGAAGCCAAGCACACCGAGCAGGCCCTGCGCCTCTCGGAAGAGAAGTTCGCCTCGGTGTTCCACCAATGCCCGGACATCCTGGTGATCGCCCGCCTCAGCGACGGCTGCCTGCTGGAGGTCAACGAGACCTTCGAGGAACAGATCGGCCTGGGCCCCGCCCAGGTCGTCGGGCGCACCGCCACCGAACTGAACATATGGGGCGTCGAAGGCATCGGCCCGAGCCTGCTGGAGCGCCTGCAACGGGGCAGCGTGCGCAACCTGGAGATGACGTTCCGCCGCAGCAACGGGCAGTTGTTCACCGGCCTGATCTCGGCGGAATCCTTCGACCTGGAAAGCACCCCGGCGCTGGTGGTGGCGGTGCGCGACATCAGCCAGCTCAAGGAAACCCAGCGACAACTGCAGATCTCCGAGGAGAAGTTCGCCAAGGCCTTCCACGCCTCTCCCGACGGCATGCTGCTGTCACGCCAGAGCGATGGCCTGCTGCTGGAGGTCAACGAAGGCTTCTGTCGCCTGACCGGCTTCGACACCCAGTCGTCCCTCGACCACACCGCCATCGACCTGGGCATCTGGGTCGACCTGAACGAACGCCGGCAGATGCTCGACATGCTGAAGAAGGACGGCTACGTCCGCGACTTCAGTTGCAACCTGCGCCGCGCCGACGGTGAGATCCGTCTCTGCGAACTGTCGGCCAGGCCGCTGCCCATTGGCGGCACCGACTGCATGCTGACCATCGCCCGCGACATCACCGACCGCCACCAGATGCAGGAAAAACTGCAACTGGCGGCCACCGTGTTCGAGAACACCGCCGAAGGCGTGCTGATCACCGACACCGCCCAGCGCATCAGTGCCGTCAACCGCGCCTTCAGCGAGATCACCGGCTACAGCGAAGCCGAAACCCTCGGCCAGACGCCGCGTCTGCTCGCTTCAGGCCAGCACGACAGCGCCTTCTACGCGGCCATGTGGCACCAGCTCAATGCCGAAGGGCACTGGCAGGGCGAGATCTTCAACCGGCGCAAGAACGGCGAGCTGTACCCCAGCTGGCTGACCATCAGCGCCGTGCGCAACCCGGAACTCGGCACCACCCATTTCGTCGCGGTGTTCGCCGACATTTCCAGCCTCAAGCACGCCCAGGCCAAGCTCGACTACCAGGCCCATCACGACCCGCTCACCGGCCTGCCCAACCGCACCCTGTTCGAGAACCGCCTGCAGGCGGCGCTGACTTGCTCGCAGACCGCCAGCCGCCAGGGCGCGGTGCTGTTCCTCGACCTCGACCGTTTCAAGCACATCAACGACAGCCTCGGCCACCCGGTCGGCGACCTGCTGCTCAAGGCCATCGCCCATCGGCTCAAGGAGCAGGTGCGGGACATCGACACCGTGGCCCGGCTTGGCGGCGACGAGTTCATCATCCTCCTGCCGGGCCTGCACCAGGCCAGCGACGCCGAACACATCGCGCAGAAGGTCCTGACCTGCTTCAACGCGCCCTTCCAGGCCGGCGATCATGAGTTCTTCTCCAGCGCCAGCATCGGCATCAGCCTGTACCCGCAGGACGGCAGCGACGTGCCCTCGCTGATCCGCAATGCCGACGCCGCCATGTACCGTTCCAAGGCCAAGGGGCGCAACCGGGTCGAGGCCTATACCCGCGACCTCACTGCCCAGGCCAGCGAGCGCATCGCCCTCGAACACGAGCTGCGCCGCGCCATCGAGCGCAATGAACTGAGCCTGTGCTTCCAGCCCAAGCTGAGCCTGAAGACCTGGCAACTGGTGGGTGCCGAGGCGCTGATCCGCTGGCGCAACCCGACCTTCGGCGAGGTACCGCCGGAGCATTTCATCCCGCTGGCGGAAGAGAACGGCATGATCCTGCAACTGGGCGACTGGGTGCTGGAGCAGGCCTGCCGACAGATGCAGGCGTGGAAACGCCAGTACCAGGCCTTCGGGCCGCTCTCGGTCAACCTTGCCGGCGCCCAGTTGCGCCAACCGGGGCTGGTGCGGCGCATCGAACAACTGCTCAAGACCTGCCAGCTCAAGGCCGGCGACCTGCAACTGGAGATCACCGAGAACTTCATCATGAGCCAGGCCGAGGAAAGCCTGGCCATCCTGCATCAGCTCAAGCGCCTGGGCGTGCAACTGGCGATCGACGACTTCGGTACCGGCTATTCGTCCCTCAGTTACCTCAAGCGCCTGCCCCTGGATATCCTCAAGATCGACCAGTCCTTCATCCGCGGCCTGCCCGACGACCCCAACGACGCCGCCATCGCCCGCGCCATCATCGCCCTGGGCCGCAGCATGCAGCTGACCATCATCGCCGAGGGCGTCGAGACCGAAGCGCAGCAGCAGTTCCTCGCCAGCGAGGGCTGCGAACAGATCCAGGGCTACATCGTCAGCCTGCCGTTGCCGGCGGACGCCTTCGCTGCGTCATTTCTTCGCATAGTACTTTCCGATCTTTCGGATGGCACAGCCTGGAATCCCTCGATATAATCCGCGACCACTGGGGCCTATAGCTCAGTCGGTTAGAGCAGAGGACTCATAATCCTTTGGTCCACGGTTCGAGTCCGTGTGGGCCCACCAGGTTGAAAGCCGCGCACTGCGCGGCTTTTTGCTTTTCAGAGCAGTGGCTCGTTCGCGAAAGCCGAGGCCCTCCTTTCAAACCTGCCGAACCGGCATCGGAATCACCCGCCGCATAAATGCGTCGAACAGCGGTACAGTGAATGCGATTTGCGCATATTCAGGACTGTAGATCATTCCTTTCTTGATCAAGCTATCGCGCACCGGGCCTAAACTTGTAGCCGCCCTGCCCAAGGCCGAGGCTACATCTGCAGAGCGCTGTGGCCCTTCACCCAACTCGGCCAGGCAACGCATGTAATCGCGTTCGGTAGGTGTCGTCCGGTCAAATCGAACCCTGAAGAATGACTCATCGAGCTTGCGAATACTTGCAATGCTGGCGCTGCGGGCGTCCTGCTCAGTGATGGTTTTGCCTTCGGCTATATTCCAGACCGTGTAACCCCATTCCTGAAGGAAATACGGGTAGCCATGCGTCTTTTCGTAGATTTCCTTCAAGGCTTCATCGCTGATAGAGGCACCCTCTTCTTCAACCGGATCGCGGATGGCTTTCCAGGCGTCAGCCGTCGACAGTGCACCTAAACGGGGAAATTCGAACAGCCGCTCGGCGTAACTCTTGGCATCCCCCGCTTGCCCCGCCAACTGAGGAAGACCGGCACCAAACAGGACCAAGGGCAGACCCGCCTGATTGATCGCATGCATACCCCGAATCAGAGCCCCCAGCTCCTCTTTGGACAGGTACTGAAGCTCATCTATCAGAATGGCAACAGGTGTTTGCGCATCCCTGGCGGCTTCTCCTGTTGCGATCAATACATCCCGCAAATCATCCTCAAGATTTCCGCTATCGGCATAACCGACTTCAGGATCAACGCCGAGGGTCACCTCCGCCCCACCTGCCGCAATGGTGATATTGCCGATGAAGCTGCGCAGCACTCGGATGCCTTTCTTCACGGTTTCCACCGTGCTTTGCAGGCGATCCAGGCGCAGCAGCAAGCGACGTAGCACCGGAATCAGCAGTTGCTTGAGCTCGGCGCCGTCATGAGCTTCCTGCATTTCAGCCAGATAGCCCATCTTGACTGCACGATCCTTGACCTGATTCAGCAGCACGGTCTTTCCGACACCGCGCAACCCCAGGACCATCAAGGATTTCGCGTGTTTTCCACGCAGGACACGCGTCAGCGCGGTCAAGGCAGTTCCCAATACCTCGGAGCGACCAGCCAGTTCCGGCGGCGACACACCTGCTCCAGGGTTGAATGGGTTGATGTTCTTGTCCATGGTTGGTACTCCTACAAACTTATAGGTAGTTATAGCCATATCTCCGTATAACTACAAATAAGCTCCTAGCGCTTCGTATAACTTCGCCCGTTGCATAAGAACGCTCCACAAGGGCGCCCATGCGCGGCTTTTTCTTTTCCACAAAACCCCACCCCAGCCATGTGATCGTACAACCGCATCAGCTATGATGAGCGCTGTTTTCTCCAGATGAATGACAGGGCATGACAGAGCAGCAGGTACAGGTCCAGCACCGGCGCAAGCCGCGTAGCCTGGCTCAGGAACTGGTCGCGGTACTGACCGAGCGCATCCGCAGTGGCCAGCTCAAGCGCGGCGACAAGCTTCCCACCGAATCGCAGATCATGGCCGAGGAAGGCGTGAGCCGCACGGTCGTGCGCGAGGCGATCTCGCGCCTGCAGGCGGCCGGGCAGGTGGAAACCCGCCACGGCATCGGCACCTTCGTCCTCGACCTGCCGAACAGCGGCGGCTTTCGTATCGATCCGGCGACCATCGTCACCCTGCGTGAAGTGCTGTCGGTGCTGGAGCTGCGCATCGCCCTGGAAGTGGAATCGGCAGGCCTGGCCGCGCAGCGGCGCAGCGACGAGGCGCTGGCCGGGATGCGAGCGGCGCTGGACGAGCTGAACGAGGGGGCGGCCCATGCCTCGGACGCTGTCTCGGCGGACTTCCAGTTCCATCTGCAGATCGCCCAGGCCAGTGGCAATCACTACTTCGCCGATATCATCAACCACCTGGGCACCAGCATCATTCCGCGGACCCGGCTGAATTCGGCACGCCTGGCCCACGATGACCAGCCCCACTACATGGGCCGCCTGCAGCACGAGCACGAGGCGATCTACGAAGCCATCGCCCGGCGCGACAGCGAGGGGGCGAAGATGGCGATGCGCATGCACCTGAGCAACAGCCGCGAACGGCTGCGCCAGGCGCACGAGGATGCGGAAAAGCAGGAAAACCTGCGCAACTGAAACAAGAAAGCCCCGCGATGCGGGGCTTTCCATTTCCGGGTCGATCAGCCGATCACACCCTTGCTCCACTGTCCGTTCACCAGGCGCCGCAGCTCCAGCGGGTTGCTGTCACGCAGCGCTTCCGGCAGCAGCGACTGCGGGTAGTTCTGGTAGCACACCGGACGCAGGAAGCGATCGATGGCCAGGGTGCCGACCGAGGTGCCGCGGGCATCGGAGGTCGCCGGGTAAGGCCCGCCATGGACCATGGCATCGCACACCTCGACACCGGTCGGGTAGCCGTTGATGAGGATGCGGCCGACCTTCTCCTCCAGCAGCGGCACCAGCCAGGCGAAGGCTTCCAGGTCTTCCGGCTCGCCGATCAGCGTTGCGGTCAACTGGCCGCGCAGGCCCAGCAGCGCGCTGCGCAGTTGCGCGTTATCGGCTGCTTCCACGGCAACGGTGGTCGGACCGAAGACTTCTTCCTGCAACAGCGGATCGGACTCCACCAGCAGACGCGCGTCCGCCTTGAACAACTGGGCACGGGCCTGACCACCTTCCTGCGCCTGGCCGGCCAGGTGCTGGATACCGTCATGCGCCTGCAGATGCTCAAGTCCAGAGACGTAGCTGCGCAGCCCGCCAGCGTTGAGCATGGTCTGTCCGGCCTGCTGATCCAGATGGCCGCCCAGGTCGCCCAGCAGTTGGCTGAACTCAGGCGATTGCAGGCCGATCACCAGGCCCGGGTTGGTGCAGAACTGGCCGGCGCCCATGCACACCGAGCCCGCCAGCTCACGGGCGATGGCTTCGCCGCGCTTGGCCAGGGCCGCCGGCAGGATGATCACCGGGTTGATGCTGGACATCTCGGCGAACACCGGGATCGGCTGCGGCCGCTCCGCCGCCATGCGGCACAGGGCATCGCCGCCCTTCAGCGAACCGGTGAAGCCCACCGCCTGGATCGCCGGGTGCTTGACCAGCCACTCGCCGACGCCACCGCCGAAGACCATGTTGAACACGCCTTGCGGCATGCCGGTGCGCTCGGCGGCGCGCTGGATGGCGCAACCCACCAGGTCGGCCGTGGCCATGTGGCCGCTGTGGGCCTTGAACACCACCGGGCAACCGGCGGCCAGGGCCGCGGCGGTATCACCGCCAGCGGTGGAGAAAGCCAGCGGGAAGTTGCTGGCGCCGAACACGGCGACCGGACCGACGCCGATGCGCATCTGGCGGATATCCACCCGCGGCAGCGGCTGGCGATCGGGCAGTGCCAGGTCGATGCGCGCACCAAGGAAATCGCCACGGCGCAGGACCTGGGCGAACAGGCGCATCTGGCCGCTGGTACGGCCACGCTCGCCTTGGATGCGGGCGGCAGGCAGTGCGGTTTCGCGGCAGACGATGGCGACGAAGGCGTCGTCCAGTTCATCCAGCTCGGCGGCAATGGCGTCGAGGAATTCGGCGCGACGGACCGGGGCCAGTTGGCGGAATTCGCCGAACGCGGCGGCGGCGGCCCGGGCAGCCTGGTCCACCTCGCTTTCGGTGGCCTGGGCGAAGCTGTAGGGCAGGGCTTCGCCGGTGCTGGCGTCGAGGCTCTGCAGGCGTTGCGGGCCAGCGGCGCTGCGCTGGCCGGCGATGAAGTTGTGGCCGAGGATCTCAGGCATTTCGGGACTCCTGTGGACAAGGTTGGATCAGTGGAAGCGACATGGCCTGCAATCGCTGGCAAGCCAGCTCCCACAAGGATTGAGGTGCGCTTGAGTCAGGTGATCGGTGCCGGGTTGAACAAGGTGATGTCGTTGTGCAGCTTGTGCTGCTCGGCCCAGGTCTGTTTGCGCCCGCTGGCGACGTCGAGGTAGTAGTGGAACAGCTCCCAGCCCAGCTCCTCGATGGTGGCGCGGCCAGTGGCGATGCGGCCGGCGTCGATATCGATCAGGTCAGGCCAGCGCTGGGCCAGCTCGGTGCGGGTGCAGACCTTGACCACCGGTGCCATCGCCAGCCCGTAGGGCGTGCCGCGTCCGGTGGTGAACACGTGCAGGTTCATGCCCGCGGCCAGTTGCAGGGTGCCGCAGACGAAATCGCTGGCCGGCGTGGCGCAGAAGATCAGGCCCTTGCCGGTGATCCGCTCGCCCGGGCCGACCACGCCCTGGATGGCGCCGCTGCCGGACTTGACGATGGAACCGAGGGACTTCTCGACGATGTTCGACAGGCCACCTTTCTTGTTGCCCGGCGTGGTGTTGGCGCTACGGTCGGCGGCGCCGCTTTCCAGGTAGCGGTCGTACCAGTCCATCTCACGCACCAGGGCCTCGGCCACTTCCGGGGTTTCGGCGCGGGAGGTGAGCATGTAGATGGCGTCGCGCACCTCGGTGACTTCCGAGAACAGCACGGTGGCGCCGGCGCGTACCAGCAGGTCGGCGGCATAGCCCAGCGCCGGGTTGGCGGTGATGCCGGAGAAGGCATCGCTGCCGCCGCACTGCATGCCGAGGATCAGCTCGCTGGCCGGCACGGTTTCGCGCTTGCGCTGGTTCAGCTTGATCAGGCGCGCTTCGGCCAGGGCCATGATCTGCTCGATCATCTCCACGAAGCCCATGCTGGCGTCCTGCAGGCGATAGAGCCATGGCTCGCTGAGGTCCACCGACGGGTCGTTGTCGTGCATCACCTGGCCGGCCTGGAGCTTTTCGCAGCCCAGGCTGATCACCAGGGCCTCGCCACCGAGGTTGGGGTTGCGCGCCAGGTTGCGCACGGTGCGGATCGGGATGTAGGCGTCACGCGCGTTGATCGCCACGCCGCAGCCGTAGCTGTGGGTCAGGGCGACCACGTCGTCGACGTTGGGATACTTGGGCAGCAACTCGTCGCGGATGCGCTTGACCGCATGGTCGAGCACGCCGGTGACGCACTGCACGGTGGTGGTGATGCCAAGAATGTTGCGCGTACCGACGGTACCGTCGGCGTTGCGATAGCCCTCGAAGGTGAAACCCTCCAGCGGCGGCAGGGGCGCGGGCACCGCGTCGCAGCGCGGCAGGCTGTCCAGCTCCGGCGCGGCCGGCATGGCCAGTTGGGTTTCCTTGACCCAGCTACCCTGGCGCAGGTCTTCCAGGGCATAGCCGATGATCTGCCCGTAGCGCCGCACCGGCTCGCCCTTGGCGATGTTCACCACGGCAACCTTGTGGCTCTGCGGCACACCTTCGACCAGGGTCAGGCCATCGGCGAAGCGGGCGCCCTCGCCCAGGCCACCGTCATTGACCACCACGACGACGTTGTCGTCATCGTGCAGGCGTACATAGCGAGGCGAGTCGGAAGTTTCGATCAACTGCATGGTGGTGCCCTTCTTGTTATCTCTCAGGCTTGTTTCTTCCGCGAACGCCCGGCCATGGGGCCGGGCGCTGCGTGTTCTTCTCAGTTCGACGATTCGGCCAGCTTGCCCGCAGGCACGGCAGCGGCGTCATCCTTCGGGGCGTCGCGCAGCTCGATGCGCTTGATCGGGCCGACGATGACCAGGTAGCTGAACACCGCCACCAGGGCATTGGCGCCTACATACACCAGGGCCCACTTGAACGAACCGGTGGCGCTGATGATGTAGCCGATGATGATCGGCGTGGTGATCGAGGCGATGTTACCGAAGGTGTTGAACATGCCGCCCGACAGGCCGGCGATCTGCTTCGGCGAGGTGTCCGACACCACCGCCCAGCCCAGCGCGCCGAGGCCTTTGCCGAAGAACGCCAGGGCCATGATGCCGACCACCATCCATTCGGCATCCACGTAGTTGCAGATCACCATCGAAGTGGACAGCAGCAGGCCGATCACGATCGGCGCCTTGCGGGCGAAGGTCAGCGAGTTGCCGCGACGCAGCAGGTGGTCGGAGATGATCCCGCCGAGCACGCCACCGATGAAACCGCAGATGGCCGGCAAGGAGGCGATGAAGCCCGCCTTGAGGATCGACATGCCGCGCTCCTGCACCAGGTACACCGGGAACCAGGTGAGGAAGAAGTAGGTGATGGCGTTGATGCAGTACTGGCCGAGGTAGACGCCGATCATCATGCGGCTGGACAGCAGTTGCTTGATGTAGCCCCACTTGGGTCCGCCGTTGCCGCCGGCACGTGGCTTGTCCATGTCCACCAGGCCACCGTTCTGCTCGATGTGCGCCAGCTCCTGGGCACCGATCATCGGGTGTTCCTTGGGGTTGTACACCAGCTTCAGCCAGACCCCGGCGAAGAGGATGCCCATGACCCCCATGACGATGAACACGTGCTCCCAGCCCCAGGCATGGACGATCCAGCCCATCAGCGGGGCGAACAGCACGGTGGCGAAGTATTGCGCCGAGTTGAAGATCGCCGAGGCAGTACCGCGTTCGGCGGTGGGGAACCAGGCCGCGACGATGCGGGCGTTGCCGGGGAACGATGGCGCTTCGGCGAAGCCCACCAGGAAACGCAGCATGAACAGGGCGATGATGGCGTTGGCGACCGGCATGTAGCCGACGAAGCCTTGCAGCACGGTGAACAACGACCAGGTGAAGATGCTGAAGGCATACACTTTCTTCGAGCCGAAGCGGTCCAGCAGCCAGCCGCCTGGAATCTGCCCGAGCACATAGGCCCAGCCAAAGGCCGAGAAGATATAACCAAGGGTGACAGCATCGATGCCGAGGTCCTTCTGCAAGCTCGAGCCGGCAATGGAGATGGTTGCGCGGTCGGCGTAGTTGATCGTGGTCACCAGGAACAGCATGAACAGGATCAGATAACGGACGTGCGTCTTTTTAGTCGCATGCATCTGAAGTTACTCCCACTAATTATTCTTGTGCGGGCTCTTGAGTTGTAGACCGGAGCGGGGATTTCCCGCTCCGGGGTGCGGCTTGAGGGCAGGCCGCGGGGTCGGCGCTTACTGCGGACCCATCTTGTCCATCAGGGCGGCGAGCATTTCGTACTCTTCGCCGGTCAGGTCGGTCAGCGGGGTACGCACCGGACCTGCGTCGAAGCCGGCGATCTTCGCGCCCGCCTTGACGATGCTCACGGCATAGCCGGCCTTGCGGTTGCGGATATCCAGGTACGGCAGGAAGAAATCGTCGATCAGCTTGCCGACGGTTTCGTGGTCGTCGCGGGCGATGGCGTTGTAGAAGTCCATCGCGGTCTTCGGCACGAAGTTGAACACTGCGGACGAGTAGACCGGTACGCCCAGGGCCTTGTAGGCAGCAGCATAAACCTCGGCGGTCGGCAGGCCACCCAGGTAGCTGAAGCGATCACCCAGGCGACGACGGATGGACACCATCAGCTCGATGTCACCCAGGCCGTCCTTGTAGCCGATCAGATTCGGGCAGCGCTCGGCCAGGCGTTCCAGTTGGGTGGCGTTCAGGCGGCAGACGTTGCGGTTGTACACCACCACGCCGATCTTCACCGATTTGCACACCGCCTCGACGTGGGCGGCAACGCCGTCCTGGCTGGCTTCGGTCAGGTAGTGCGGCAGCAGCAGCAGGCCCTTGGCGCCCAGGCGCTCGGCTTCCTGAGCGTATTCGATGGCCTGGCGGGTGGAGCCGCCCACGCCAGCGAGGATCGGTACGGAGCCTGCGCAGGTGTCGACGGCAGTCTTGACGACCTGGCTGTATTCGCTGGCGGCCAGGGAGAAGAACTCGCCGGTGCCACCGGCGGCGAACAGGGCAGTGGCGCCGTAAGGGGCGAGCCATTCCAGACGCTTGATGTAACCGGCCTGGTGGAAGTCGCCCTGGGCATTGAAGTCGGTGACAGGGAAAGACAGCAAGCCATGGGAGAGGACGGTGCGCAGTTCTTGTGGAGTCATTGTTGTAGGCATCCTGTGGCGCTTGGGTGATGAAGGTAAGTGCTTCGAAGTGGATGTAGGTTATCGTACAAGTTGTACGATGACTAGCCCCTGAAACGGTAGAAATGCACCAGTCATCAGATCTCACCCTACCGTTCATCCCCATTTCACCCACAAAATGACCTATTTATACGCGCGAGGCTGCTCAAGAACCCTGCTGCCGCGCCGATAAGAGGTGAACGTTATCGTACAACTATAAAAACCTGCCCCCACCACGGATTGCTGCCCATGAACCTACGCCACCTGACCATCGCCCGCCGTGCCGGCCTGGGCTTCACTGTCATTTCCCTGCTGGTTGCCCTGCTCGGCGGGTTCGCCGTGGTGCAGATGCAGACCGTCCGCCAGAGCCAGGTCACGGTGGAAACCGACTGGGTACCGAGCCTGCGGGTGATCGCCGATGTGCGCGAGATCATGCTGCGCATCCGCACCATCTCGCTGCGCATGGCCCTGGACAGCGACCCGGCCAACACCGCCACCTACCAGGGCCAGATGGACACTCGCCTGAAGGACCTGGACAGCAAGCTGGCGGTGCTGGACAGGTTCATCGACTCGCCAGAGGAAAAGGCCCTGGCAGCAGCCTTCAACAGCAGCCTGGCGGAGTACCGCAATGGCCTGACGCGCTCCTTCGAGCTGGCCCGGCAAAAAGACCTGGCCGGCCTGAACAAGCTGCTGCTGGTGGACATGAAGCAAGTGGTCGACGGCTCGGGCAAGGCACTGGCCGATTTCGGCGAGCTCTACGGCAAGCAGATCGACGCCGAGGGCAAGGCCGCCGAAACCCAGTACGAGCGCTCGCTGCAGATCATCATCGTGTTCGTGCTGATCGCCGCCCTCGCCACCATCGCCCTGGCCCTGTGGCTGACCCGCGGCATCGTGCGCCCGCTGGAGCACGCGGTCCGCGCGGCCGAGCAGGTGGCGGCGGGCGACCTCAGCCAGCAGATCGGCGTCGAGGGCAATGACGAAATCACCCGCCTGCAACGCGCCCTGCAACAGATGCAGGACAACCTGCGCGCGGCCATGCGCGGCATCAGCGATTCCGCCACCCGCCTGGCCTCTGCCGCCACCCGCCTCAACTCGGTGACCGAGGACAGCTACCGCAGCCTGCACCAGCAGAATGCCGAGATCGAGCAGGCCGCCACCGCGGTCAACGAGATGACCTCGGCAGTGGAAGAAGTGGCGCGCAATGCCGCCTCCACCAGCGAGGCGTCCCACCAGTCCAGCACGTCGGCCAGCGCCGGGCAGGCGCGGGTGCAGGCCACGGTGCAGTCGATCCAGACCCTCAGCGACGACGTGCAAGGCACTGCCGGACGGGTCCGCGCGCTGGTGGACCAGTCCCAGGACATCGGCAAGGTACTCGACGTGATCCGCGCCATCGCCGAGCAGACCAACCTGCTGGCCCTCAATGCCGCCATCGAGGCCGCCCGCGCCGGCGAGTCCGGGCGCGGTTTCGCCGTGGTCGCCGACGAGGTCCGCGCCCTCGCCCACCGCACCCAGCAATCGACCCTGGAAATCGACGGAATGGTCAGCGCCATCCGCAGCGGTTCGACCCAGGCGCTGGAAGCCATGCTCGACAATTGCCAGCGCGCCGCCGCGACCCTGGACCTGGCCCGCGATGCCGGCGAGTCGCTGGTGCAGATCACCGATTCGGTCAGCCAGATCTCCGAGCGCAACCTGGTGATCGCCAGCGCCGCCGAGGAGCAGGCCCAGGTGGCGCGGGAGGTGGACCGCAACATCGTCAACATCCGCGACCTGTCCGGCGAGTCGACCCAGGGCGCCAACCAGGTCAGCGCGGCGGGCAACGAACTGTCGCGGCTGGCGGAGGAACTCAACCAGGTCGTCGCGCGCTTCCGCGTCTGAGGATGCGCCGCCTCAGCCGACCTGCGCGGCCCAGGCCCCCGGGGTGGTGCCGTAGTGCCGTTGGAACAGGGCGATGAACGCGGACACCGAGTCGTAGCCCAGCTCATTGGCCACTGCGGTGACGCTGCAGCCCTGGGCCAGCAACGGCAGGGCGGTGAGCAGGCGCAGGCGCTGGCGCCAGGTCTGGAACGACAGTTGGGTCTGCGCCTGGAACAAGCGCGCCAGGGTGCGCCGCGAAGCGCCGACCTGCTGCGCCCAGGCCTCGATGGTGCGCCCGTCCTCCGGCGCCGCCTGCAGCGCATCGGTGATCCGCCGCAGGCGCGGATCGCTGGGCAGCGGCAGGCTGAAGGGGGCTTCCGGCAGTTCGCGCAGTTCGTCCACCAGTACCTGCAGCAGCCGCGCCTGCGGGCCGTCCTCGGGATAGTCGTTGGAGAAGCCGCTGGCCTTGCCGATCAGCTCGCGCACCAGCGGGGTCACCTGCACCACCGCGCAATCGCGCCGGTAGCCCTGGAGGAGCGCCTCGGTGAGATAGAGGCTGCGAAAGGCCAGGGCCTGCTCGCTGTACACGGTGTGCCGCACGCCGGCGGGAATCCACATGCCGCATTGCGGCGGCAGCAGGTAGCTGTGGTCCTCGGTCAGCACCTGCATGATGCCGGCGCTGGCATAGGTGAACTGCACCCATTCGTGGCTGTGCATCGCCACCCGGTAGCCCGGCGGGATATCGAACATGCGCCCGTGCACCGCGCGCCCGATCCGCTCGGGTACCGGAGGCACCAGGTCTTGGCCCGCTTGCGGCATTACTCGTCCCCTTTGCTCAAGTGAGCCAGAAACCGCAATGTTAGCCTGCCTCGCGTCTCGTTGACCAACAGGAGCCTTGTCATGAGCACGCAGATCCGCGAAAGCCGCCTGAGCATCCCGGCCATCCGCCAGCGCAAGGGCGCCGGCAGCCTGGTGGTGCTGACCGCCTACAGCCTGCCGATGGCGCGCTGGGTGGATGCCCACGCCGACCTCATCATCGTCGGCGACTCGCTGGGCATGGTCCTGTACGGCATGCCCAGCACGCTGGGAGTGACCCTGGACATGATGATCGCCCACGGCCAGGCGGTGATGCGCGGCGCACAACGGGCCTGCGTGGTGGTGGACATGCCGTTCGGCAGCTACCAGGCCTCGCGCGAGCAGGCCTTCATCAATGCCGCGAAGGTACTGCGCGAGACCGGCGCCCAGGGCATCAAGCTGGAGGGCGGCGAGGAGATGGCCGAGACCGTGGCCTACCTGTGCCAGCGCGGTATCCCGGTGATGGCGCATATCGGCCTGATGCCGCAGCAGGTCAACGCCCAGGGCGGCTTCAAGGCCCAGGGCCGGGATGCCGACAGCGCGGCGAAGGTACGCCGCGACGCCCTGGCGATGCAGGCGGCCGGGGCCTTCTCGGTGGTCCTGGAGGGCATCGCCGAACCGCTGGCGCGGGCCCTGAGCGAGGAACTGGCGATACCCACCATCGGCATCGGCGCCTCCCCGGCGTGCGACGGCCAGGTGCTGGTGACCGAGGACCTGCTGGGGCTGTTCGGCGAGTACCAGCCGCGCTTCGTCAAGCGCTATGCCGAACTGCAGGGACCGATCGAACAAGCGCTCGGCGCCTATGCGCGAGACGTGCGGGCCGGTACGTTCCCGGGGCCGGAGCACTGCTTCAAGGCCCTGGGATGACGGTACACTGGGCCGGTTCGCCCGCTCATCCTCGAGAACCCCATGTCCGACAGCCGCACCCACGCCCTCGACGAAATCGACCGCCAACTGATCGCCGCCCTGCAGATCAATGCCCGGGAAAGCGTCGCCACCCTCGCCCGGCAACTGGGCATCGCCCGTACCACGGTGACCTCGCGGATCGCCCGGCTGGAGAAGACCAAGGTCATCAGCGGCTACGGCGTGCGCCTGGGCCAGCGACTGGTCGACGGTGGCCTGCAGGCCTACGTGGGGATCACCGTGCAGCCGCGCTCCGGGCGCGAGGTGGTGCGACGCCTGAGTGCCATGGGCCAGGTGCAGCAGCTGTGCGCGGTGAGCGGCGAGTTCGACTACGTGGCCTGGCTGCGCAGTGACTCGCCGGAGCAACTGGACCAGTTGCTGGACCAGATCGGCAGCCTGGAAGGCGTGGAGAAGACCACCACGTCCATCATCCTCAGCAGCAAGGTGGATCGCGGGCAACCGGTCTAGACCGTGGCGCCTCCATCGCTGGCAAGCCAGCTCCCACAGGGTTCGAGTCGCTGCCGACATTGTGGGAGCTGGCTTGCCAGCGATGAGGCCATGAAAATCAACAAAGCTGTCACTATGATAAAGATAGTTGTCATATCGACCAGTAAACCCACAAAACGACAACACTCTGCATCTTAATTACGAACCCCCGCCTCCCTAAAATTGCCCCCCAGGCATTTCCTATACTCAGGCTCCGCACCCCGCGCTGCCCCCTGGCAAGGTCAATCATGAACAAGAACAACCGCCACCCCGCCGACGGCAAGAAGCCCGTCACCATCTTCGGTCCCGACTTCCCCTTCGCCTTCGACGACTGGATCGAGCATCCCGCCGGGCTGGGCAGCATCCCCGCCGAACGCCACGGCGAGGAAGTGGCGATCGTCGGTGCCGGGATCGCCGGGTTGGTGGCGGCCTACGAGCTGATGAAGCTGGGCCTCAAGCCGGTGGTCTACGAGGCCTCGAAGATGGGCGGGCGCCTGCGCTCGCAGGCCTTCGCCGGCACCGAGGGGATCGTCGCGGAACTGGGCGGGATGCGCTTTCCGGTGTCGTCCACGGCGTTCTATCACTACGTCGACAAGCTGGGCCTGGAGACCAGGCCCTTCCCCAACCCGCTGACCCCGGCCTCGGGCAGCACGGTGATCGACCTTGAAGGCAACACCTACTACGCCGAGCAGATCAGCGACCTGCCCAGGCTGTTCCAGGAAGTCGCCGATGCCTGGGCCGATGCCCTGGAGGACGGCGCGCGCTTCGGCGACATCCAGCAGGCCATCCGCGAGCGCGACGTGCCGCGCCTGAAGGAACTGTGGAACACCCTGGTGCCGCTGTGGGACGACCGCACCTTCTACGATTTCGTCGCCACCTCGAAAGCCTTCGCCAAGCTGAGCTTCCAGCACCGCGAGGTGTTCGGCCAGGTCGGCTTCGGCACCGGCGGCTGGGATTCGGACTTCCCCAACTCGATGCTGGAAATCTTCCGCGTGGTCATGACCAACTGCGACGATCACCAGCACCTGGTGGTCGGCGGCGTCGAGCAGGTGCCGCTGGGGATCTGGAAGCATGTGCCGCAGCGCTGCGCGCACTGGCCCGAGGGCACCAGCCTGGCCTCGCTGCATCGCGGCGCGCCGCGCCCGGGGGTCAAGCGCATCGCCCGCAACGCCGACGGCAGCCTGGCGGTCACCGACAACTGGGGTGATACCCGCCACTACGCCGCGGTGCTGACCACCTGCCAGAGCTGGCTGCTGACCACCCAGATCGAATGCGAGGAGTCGCTGTTCTCGCAGAAGATGTGGATGGCCCTGGACCGCACCCGCTACATGCAGTCGTCGAAGACCTTCGTCATGGTCGACCGGCCGTTCTGGAAGGACAAGGACCCGCAGACCGGCCGCGACCTGATGAGCATGACCCTCACCGACCGCCTGACCCGCGGCACCTACCTGTTCGACAACGGCGACGACAAGCCGGGGGTGATCTGCCTGTCCTACTCGTGGATGAGCGACGCCCTGAAGATGCTCCCGCACCCGGTGGAGAAGCGCGTGAAGCTGGCCCTCGACGCGTTGAAGAAGATCTATCCGAAGGTGGACATCGCCGGGCACATCATCGGCGACCCGATCACCGTGTCGTGGGAGGCCGACCCGTACTTCCTCGGCGCCTTCAAGGGCGCCCTGCCCGGCCACTACCGCTACAACCAGCGCATGTACGCGCACTTCATGCAGCAGGACCTGCCCGCCGAACAGCGCGGCATCTTCATCGCCGGCGACGACGTGTCCTGGACGCCGGCCTGGGTCGAAGGCGCAGTGCAGACCTCCCTGAACGCGGTTTGGGGCATCATGAACCACTTCGGTGGTCGTACCCACCCCGACAACCCCGGCCCGGGCGATGTGTTCGACGCGATCGGCCCGATCGCCCTGGCCGACTGACAGGAGATTCGTCATGCGTATCGCCCTCTACCAGGGCTCGCCGCAGCCGCTGGACGTTCCCGGCAACCTGGAACGCCTGCAGCATCAGGCCCAGCTCGCCGCCGCCCGCGGCGCCGGGCTGCTGGTGTGCCCGGAGATGTTCCTCAGCGGCTACAACATCGGCAGCGAAGCGGTCGCGCGCTTGGCCGAAGAGGCCGACGGGCCGTCGGCAATGCGCGTGGTGGAGATCGCCCAGGCCAATCGCATCGCCATCGTCTACGGCTACCCCGAGGCGGGCGGCGATGGGCGGATCTACAACAGCGTGCAACTGATCGATGCCCACGGCAGCAGCCTGGCCAACTACCGCAAGACCCACCTGTTCGGCGGGCTCGACCGGGCCATGTTCAGCCCCGGCGGCAACCACTTCCCGGTGGTGGAAGTGAACGGCTGGAAGGTCGGCCTGCTGATCTGCTACGACATCGAGTTCCCGGAGAACGCAAGGCGCCTGGCCCGGGACGGCGCCGAGCTGATCCTGGTGCCGACGGCGAACATGGCGCCCTACGATTTCATCTGCCAGGTCACCGTGCGCAGCCGTGCCCAGGAGAACCAGTGCTACCTGGTCTACGCCAACTACTGTGGCGCCGAAGGCGAGATCCACTACTGCGGGCAGAGCAGCATCGTCGGGCCGGACGGCAGCCTCCTGGCCATGGCCGGGCGCGACAGCCTGATGCTGGTGGCGGACATCGACCTGCAACGGGTCCATGAAGGCCGCGCCAACACCCCCTACCTGCAGGACCTGCGCAGCGAACTGCACGACGCGCCACGGGACTGAGTTATCCGCTAGCATGATGGCTCGCGCGTTCCGGAGCCGTCATGTCCAGCACCTTCCAGCACCTCGTCCTGAGCAATTGCCTGCGGGTCAGGCTGTGCCATGCGCCGCACCTGAAGCGCTGCGCAGCGCTGTTGCGGGTGCAGGCCGGCAGCCATGACGCACCGCTCGCCTACCCCGGCCTGGCGCACTTCCTCGAACACCTGTTCTTCCTCGGCAGCGCCCGCTTTCCGGTGGAGGACGGGCTGATGCGCTACGTCCAGGGCCAGGGCGGGCAGCTCAACGCGAGCACCCGCGAACGCCATACCGATTTCTTCTTCGAAGTACCGCCGGGCGCCATGGCCGGCGCGCTGGAGCGGCTGTGCGAGATGCTGGCCAACCCCGTGCTGACGCTGGAGCGGCAGCACGCCGAACGCGAAGTGATCCATGCCGAATGGCTCGCCTGGAGCGGCAATGCCGAGGCGCAGCGCCAGTACGCGTTGTTGCGCAGCGTGTCGGCGCGGCATCCCCTGGGTGGCTTCCATGCCGGCAACCGCGATTCGCTGCCGCTGCACGAGCCGGCGTTCCAGCAGGCGCTGGCGGCGTTTCATCGCACCTTCTACCAGGCCGGGCAGATGATCCTGAGCCTGAGCGGCCCGCAAGCGCTGGAAGATCTCGAGCGCCTGGCGCAACAGTTCGGCAGGCTGTTCGCGGCGGGTTCGAAGGTCACCCAAGCCGCCCCGCCAGCGTTGCTCGACGGACCGTTGCAGCCCGCACCGGTCGACGGGCAACTGGACCTGCTGATCGCCCACGAGGACCTGCCCGAGCCCACGTCCTTCGATTACCTCGCCACCTGGATTGCCGACGGCCGCCCCGGCGGGCTGCTGCATGCGTTGCGCGAAACGGGCTGGCTGGAGGACTTCGCCTTCACGCCGCTGTACGCCTTCGCCGGGCAGGCACTGCTGCATGTGCGGGCGAAACTGGGTGCCACGGCGGACAAGGCACGCGTCGAACGCCTGATCCGCGACTGGCTGGTGTTCTTCGGCAAGGCCGATCACACCGACCTGCTGCTCGAATACCAGCGCCTGCAAGCCTGCCGCCTGCCCGGCGCCCTGGAACTGGCCCGGCGGGATGAGGCGCCGCCGACGCTGCCGCAATACCCCGGCAGCGCCCACTACCCGTGGGCGCTGCCAGCACCGGAGCCGCTGCTGGCGGCCGTGGTGCACGCGCGGGAAACCACGCCGGTGCCGCCGGGGCTGGTGGTCAGCCCGGTCCTTCCCGCGTCCCGCCAGTACGCCGTGCTCTATCTGCGCTGGCAGGCAGAACACCTGGCAGACGTCCTCAAGCCGCTCAGCGAGCGGGCCACCCGCGCCGGGGTGGAATTGCACTGGACGCGCAGCGCCAGCACCTGGCAATTGCGCTGCGCCGGAGCGCCTGCCGCGGTACTCGCCGTGATCGAACTGGCGCTGGCCACGCTGGCGAATCCAACCGCCGCGCCACCGCACGCGCCCTTGCCGCTGATCCCGATCCGCCAGCTGATGCAACAACTGCCGCACACCCTGGCCAGTGCCAGCGAGCCCGGCTGGACGGCCCTGGCGACCGGCTTCGATGCCAAGGCCCTGAACGCCCTGAACCACCTGCTCAAGGATCTGCCTGGCAACGCACCCGCGCCGACGCCGCCGCAGCCCCTGCCAGGCCAATGGCTGCAAGGCGCCGACGCCGAGGGTGAGGCGGCCCTGCTGCTGTTCTCCCCGGTCGCCGGGCAAGCCGCAGGCCGTCTGCTCGCCCACCTGATCCAGGGCCCGTTCTACCAGCGCCTGCGCAGCGAACTGCAACTGGGCTACGCGGTGTTCAGCAGCTTCCGCCAGGTGCAGGGGCACAACGGCATGATGTTCGGCGTGCAGTCGCCCAGCGCCAGCCACGCGCAGATCCTCGGCCACCTGCGCGACTTCTTCGCCCGCCCGGCGCCGTCCCTCGATGCGTCCCGGGAAACCCTGGCCGCCCAGTTCCACGAGCCCGCCATGACCAATGCCGAGGTCGCCGAATGGCTGTGGCAGGCGCATCTGGCGGGCAATCCGGGCGCCGACCCGGAAGCGCTCGCGACGCAGATCAGCCATCTCCAGCAGTCCGACATCGACCGCGCCTGGGCCGAGCTGGCCAGCGAAAAGCACTGGCTGATCCTCGCCAACGGCCCTGTTCCAGACGGATTCTTACCGCCCGGGTAAAACACCTTTCATCCTTGATTAACCATCCGGTACAAAAAATCTTGTAGGATTGCGCAATCCCGACTCGTTGAACGCCCGCCCGAGCGGGTGGACTAAATGAGTAGCTGTCCCTCACCTGACCTATCCGGAAGGAGTAATCCCATGTGGACCAAACCTGCATACACTGACCTGCGTATCGGCTTTGAAGTGACGATGTACTTCGCCAACCGCTGAGGCGGATTAGCGGTTCAACGCCTCGGTTGCCAGTGAGTTGGGGCTGCGCTGCAGCCCTTCGCGAGCAAGCTCGCTCCCACAGATATCGTGCAGTACCTGTGGAAGCGAGCTTGCTCGCGAAGGGCCGCAAAGCGGCCCCAGTCCCAACAACCGGGGCGTTTTCATTTTCGGAGGAGGCGCGAGCCAGCCATGTACATCCAGATCCTGGGGTCCGCCGCCGGCGGCGGGTTCCCGCAGTGGAACTGCAACTGCGCCAACTGCAAGGGCTATCGCGACGGCAGCCTGCGCGCCACGGCACGCACGCAATCGTCCATCGCCCTGTCCGACGACGGTGAGCACTGGGTCCTGTGCAACGCCTCGCCGGACATCCGCGCGCAACTGCAAAGCTTCGCCCCGCTGCAGCCGGCCCGCGCCCTGCGCGACAGCGGCATCGACGCGATCGTCCTGCTCGACAGCCAGATCGACCACACCACCGGCCTGCTCAGCCTGCGCGAAGGCTGCCCGCACCAGGTCTGGTGCACCGACATGGTCCACCAGGACCTGACCACAGGCTTCCCGCTGTTCAACATGCTCGAGCACTGGAACGACGGGCTGGCCTGGAACCGCATCGAACTGGACGCCAGCTTCGTCATCGAGGCCTGCCCCAACCTGCGCTTCAGCCCCTTCCCGCTGCGCAGTGCCGCACCGCCCTATTCGCCGCACCGCTTCGACCCGCACCCCGGCGACAACCTCGGGCTGATGGTCGAAGACCTGCGCACCGGCGGCAAACTGTTCTACGCGCCGGGCCTGGGCAAGGTCGACGACGGCCTGTTGCAGCGCATGCACGAGGCCGACGTGCTGCTGGTCGACGGCACCCTGTGGGACGACGACGAAATGCAGCGTCGCGGGGTCGGCACCCGCACCGGCAGCGAGATGGGCCACCTGCCGCAGAACGGCCCCGGCGGCATGCTCCAGGTGCTCGAAGCGTTCCCCACGCAGCGCAAGGTGCTTATCCACATCAACAACACCAACCCGATTCTCGACGAGGACTCGGCCGAACGTGCCGAGCTGGACCGCCGCGGCGTGGAAGTCGCCTTCGACGGCATGAGCATCGAGCTTTAGGAGCCGCCATGAACAAGCCGCTGTCCCCCGCCGAATTCGAACAGGCACTGCGCGCCAAGGGCGCCTACTACCACATCCACCACCCCTTCCACGTGGCGATGTACGAGGGCCGCGCGACCCGCGAGCAGATCCAGGGCTGGGTCGCCAACCGCTTCTACTACCAGGTCAACATCCCGCTGAAGGACGCGGCGATCCTCGCCAACTGCCCGGACCGCGAAGTGCGCCGCGAGTGGATCCAGCGCCTGCTCGACCACGACGGCGCACCCGGCGAGGACGGCGGCATCGAGGCCTGGCTGCGGCTCGGCCAGGCGGTGGGACTGGACCCGGACCAGCTGCGCAGCCAGGAGCTGGTCCTGCCCGGGGTGCGCTTCGCGGTCGACGCCTACGTCAACTTCGCCCGCCGCGCCTGCTGGCAGGAAGCGGCCAGCAGCTCGCTGACCGAGCTGTTCGCCCCGCAGATCCACCAGTCGCGCCTGGACACCTGGCCGCAGCATTACCCGTGGATCGACCCGGCCGGCTACAGCTACTTCCGCACCCGCCTGAGCCAGGCGCGGCGTGATGTCGAGCACGGCCTGAGCATCACCCTGCAGCACTACACGACCGTGGAAGGCCAGCAGCGTATGCTGGAGATCCTGCAGTTCAAGCTGGACATTCTCTGGAGCATGCTCGACGCCATGAGCATGGCCTACGAACTCAACCGCCCGCCCTACCACAGCGTCACCAGCGCGCGGGTCTGGCACAAGGGGATCGCGCTATGAGCTTCGACCGTCACCTGACGCCGCGCTGGCGTCCGGGCTACCGCTTCCAGTACGAGCCGGCACAGAAGGCCCACGTGCTGCTCTATCCCGAAGGCATGATCAAGCTCAACGAGAGTGCGGCGCTGATCGGCGAACTGATCGACGGCAAGCGCGACGTGGCGGCGATCATCGCCCTGCTCGACGAAAAATTCCCTGGCGTGCCCGAGCTTCCCGAAGACATCGAGCAATTCATGGAGGTGGCCCGTGCCGAACACTGGATCAGCCTTGAGTGAGAATGCCGGCAAGCCCGAGGTCGGCCTGCCCCTGTGGCTGCTGGCCGAGCTGACCTACCGCTGCCCGCTGCAATGCCCGTACTGCTCCAACCCGCTGGACTTCGCCGAGCAGGGCAAGGAGCTGAGCACCGAACAGTGGTTCCGGGTGATGGCCGAGGCGCGCGAGATGGGCGCGGCGCAACTGGGCTTCTCCGGCGGCGAGCCGCTGGTGCGCCAGGACCTCGCCGAACTCATCGGCGAAGGCCGCCGCCTGGGCTACTACACCAACCTGATCACCTCCGGCATCGGTCTTACCGAGGAGAAGATCGCCGCCTTCCGCAAAGCCGGCCTGGACCATATCCAGATCAGCTTCCAGGCCAGCGACGAGCAGGTGAACAACCTGCTGGCCGGCTCGAAGAAAGCCTTCGCGCAGAAGCTGGAAATGGCCCGCGCGGTGAAGGCCCAGGGCTACCCGATGGTGCTCAACTTCGTCACCCACCGGCACAACATCGACCGCATCGACCGCATCATCGAGCTGTGCATCGCCCTCGAAGCCGACTTCGTCGAACTCGCCACCTGCCAGTTCTACGGCTGGGCCCACCTCAACCGCGTCGGCCTGCTGCCGACCCGCGCGCAACTGGAGCGCGCCGAGCGCATCACCAACGACTACCGCGAGCGGCTCAAGGCCGAAGGCAACCCGTGCAAGCTCATCTTCGTCACGCCGGACTACTATGAAGAACGGCCCAAGGCCTGCATGAACGGCTGGGGCAGCGTGTTCCTCACGGTCACCCCGGACGGTACCGCCCTGCCCTGTCATGGCGCACGGCAGTTGCCGGTGCAGTTCCCCAACGTCCGCGAACACAGCATGCAGCACATCTGGTACGACTCGTTCGGCTTCAACCGCTACCGCGGCTACGACTGGATGCCCGAACCGTGCCGCTCCTGCGACGAGAAGGAACGGGACTTCGGCGGCTGCCGCTGCCAGGCGTTCATGCTCACCGGCGATGCCAGCAAGGCTGATCCGGTATGCTCCAAGTCCGCGGACCACGGCGTCATCCTCACCGCCAGGGAGGAGGCCGAGACCGCCGCCCTGACCATCAAGGAGATGACTTTCCGCAATGAGCGCACCTCACGACTTATCGCCCGCGGCTGAACGCTTCAGCGCCGAACAGGCGGTCGCCGCCGGCACCGACTTCGCCGAGCTGCAAGCCGGCCGCCATGGCCTGTTCTGGAACGAATTCCGCCCCCGCGACGGCGCCTGCCGCCTCTGGCAGTGGCGCGACGGCCAAGCCCGCTGCCTGACGCCGGACGGCTTCAGTGCCCGCAGCCGGGTGTATGAATACGGCGGGCGCTCGTTCTGCGTCGGCGACAACCAGCTGGTCTTCGTCAACGAGGCCGACCAGCAGCTCTACCGCCAGCCACTGGACGGCGGCCAACCGCAGGCGCTGACCCAGGGCGAGCGGCGCTACGGCGATCTGCTCTGGGCCGACGGGCGGATACTGGCGGTCGAGGAAGACGGCTCGCGGCATCGCCTGGTGGCGATCAGCGCAGGCCGCCGCGAGGTCCTCGTCGAGGGCGCGGATTTCTATGCCGCGCCGACCCTCAGCGACGACGGCCGGCGCCTGGCCTGGATCGAATGGAGTCGCCCCGAACAGCCCTGGACCGCGACCCGCCTGTATGTCCGCGAGGCCACTGGCGAAACCCGCTGCGTCGCCGGCGACAACGGCCCGGCGCAATCCCTGCAGCAGCCGCGCTTCGATGCCGCGGGCCGCTTGTCCTGCCTCTCCGACCTCAACGGTTTCTGGCAGCCCTGGAGCGAAACCGCGCAAGGCTGGCAGGCACTGCCGGCCGAGGCCGCCGACCACGCCGCCGCGCCCTGGCAACTGGGCGCCAGCACCTGGTTGCCCGTGGACGGCGGTTACCTCGCCACCTGGTTCGAACAGGGCTTCTCCCGCCTTGGCCTGCGCCACGCCAACGGCCAGCTGACCTCGATCGACACCGGCTACAGCCGCTTGCGCTGCCTGGACCTGGATGACCGGTACATCTACGCCGTCGCCGCCTCGCCCGTGCTGCCGGCCGCGGTGATCGCCATCGACCGCCACGATCACGCAGTGCAGGTGCTGGCCGGCGGCGTCCAGCCATTGCCCGCCGAGCATGTCAGCCAGCCACGGGGGTTCACCTACCCCAGCGGCGACGGCGAGGCCCACGGTTTCTTCTATCCGGCGATGAACGGCAAGCGACCGGCGCCACTGGTGGTGTTCGTCCACGGCGGACCGACCTCGGCCTGCTACCCCGTGCTCGACCCGCGCATCCAGTACTGGGCCCAGCGCGGCTTCGCCGTGGCCGACCTCAACTACCGCGGCAGCAGCGGCTATGGCCGGGCCTACCGGCAGGCGCTGCACCTGCGCTGGGGCGAGGTCGACGTGGAGGACGCCTGTGCTGCGGTGCTGCACCTGGCCAGCGAAGGGCTGATCGACCCCTACCAGGCGTTCATCCGCGGCGGCAGCGCCGGCGGCTACACCACCCTGTGCGCGCTGGCTTTCGAGGAGGTGTTCCGCGGTGGTGCCAGCCTGTATGGCGTCAGTGATCCCCTGGCCCTGACCCGCACCACCCACAAGTTCGAGGGCGATTACCTGGACTGGCTGATCGGCGATCCCGAGCGGGACATCGAGCGCTATCGCCAGCGCACGCCGCTACTGCACGCGGGCAACATCCGCGTGCCGGTGATCTTCTTCCAGGGCGAGCTGGACGCCGTGGTGGTGCCGGAGCAGACCCGCTCCATGCTCAAGGCCCTGAAGGCCAACGGGGTCGAGGCCGAAGGGCATTTCTACCCGACCGAGCGACATGGTTTCAGGACCGCGGCGAATCTGGCCCATGCGCTGGAAGAGGAATGGAAGTTCTATTGCCGGATTCTCGAAGGCTGACTTGATACGCCCCCTGTGGGAGCGGGTTCACCCGCGATTACGATGTCGCGGGTAAACCCGCTCCCACAGGGTTCGGTATACAACCCGCCTCAGCGCTTGGCGATGATGTACACCGCATGCACGATCCCCGGGATATAGCCCAGCAGGGTCAGCAGGATATTCAGCCAGAACGCCCCGCCGAAGCCCACCTGCAGGAACACCCCCAGCGGCGGCAGGATGATGGCGATGATGATGCGGATAAAGTCCATGGACAGGCTCCCTGAGTGATGTCTTCCCTCTGACTCTGGCCCGGACGCAACGGTTCCGCTTGTTTCCCGCCCGCAAAAAAACGCCCCAGGCCAAAAACAACAGGCCCGGGGCGACGCGCAGACACGCGAGACGGTTCGTTTGATAGGTTACGAGCGGCGCTGCCGGCTCAGTTGCGCAGTGTTCACCCGGGCAAAGGCGCGGGCCAGGCGCAGGAGCATTTCGTCGATGTTGCCGTGGCTGACGGTCAGTGCCGGCGAGAAGCGCAGCACATCCGGCTGTGGCGCGTTGAGCAGCAGGCCTTCCAGCAGCGCCGCGCGGACCACCTCCGCCGCCAGCGGCTCGGGCAGCTCCAGCCCCCAGAGCAGCCCCTGGCCACGCACCTCGCCCAGGCCATAGCGACCGGCCAGGCGGCTGAGGCCGTCGCGCAGATGCCAGCCGGCATCGCGGACCTGCTCGAAGAAGCCGTTTTCCAGCACGGTCTCCAGCACCGCCAGGCCCGCCGCGCTCATCAGCGCGTTGCCATGGTGGCTGCCTTCCAGTTCACCGGGCTCGGCGCAGCAGGCGCTGCCACGGGCCAGCAGCGCAGCGATCGGCACGCCGCCGCCCAGGCCCTTGCCGAGGGTCAGGATGTCGGCGCGGACGCCATAGGTTTCCTCGGCCAGCAGGGCGCCACAGCGGCCCATGCCGGTCTGCACCTCGTCGAGGATCAGCAGGATGCCCAGCTCGCGACACAAGCGCTCGACGCCCTTGAGGTAGTGGCGGGTCGCCGGGATCACCCCGGCCTCGCCCTGGATCGGTTCGAGCATGATCGCCACGGTGCGCGAGTCCACCGCCGCGTGCAGGGCCGCCAGGTCGTTGAACGGCACCTTGCTGAAACCCGGCAGGCCCGGTTCGCAGCGGTTGCACGGCAACGGGTCGGAGGCCGACAGCGCGCCGAGGCTGCGCCCGTGGCTGCCCAGACTGGCGGTGATGATGTGATAGGCGCCGTTGCGATGCAGCTGGCCCCATTTGCGCGCCAGCTTGATCGCGCCCTCGCAGGCCTCGGCGCCGCTGTTGAGCAGGTAGGCCTGGTCGCTGCCGGTGCGCTGGCAGAGCAGGTTGACCAGTTTCAGCTGTTCACGGTTGTGAAACCCCGCGCCCGAGTTGATCAGTGCCTGGGCCTGCCCGCTCAGGGCCTGGACCAGCGCCTTGGGGCTGTGGCCGAGGCTGTTGACCGCATTGCCCTGGGTGAAGTCGAGAAACGCCCGGCCTTCGCTGTCCCACAGCCAGGAGCCCTGACCGCGCACGAAGAGTTGTTCGGCACGCTGGGTGGCAGGCATCAGGCACTCCCGCGAAAGCGGATCGACAGGCTCGGCCGGCAACGGCGCCTCGTCGACCACCGGGGCCGGCTGGCGTCGCAGGTTGAACAGGTTCATGCGCGCAACCCTTCCAGCGGCAGGCCGAGCAGGCGGGCGCTCCAGTCCTCGATCCGGCCGGTACGCAGACGCTTGATCGCGATATCGCGCCAGCGTGACGACAGCGCCGGACAATCCACCAGTTTCTTCAAACCCGCATGCTCCAGAGGTTCACGGTAAAAAGCGTGCAGCGCCCAGGCCACGGTCAGGCCCGGATAGCTGCGTTGAATCAGTTCGAACGGCTCCTCGGCACTGACGAAACCGGGTTTCAGCACGCGGTAGAACCAGCCGCAGCGCCCGCTGTCCTGGGCCAGCTGCGGCAGGTCGCGCAGGCCCCAGCGGTGGCTGAGGCGATAGCACGGCGAACGCGGCTGGCTGATCTGCAGCAGCGCGCCGCCCCAGCGGAACAGGTCGCCCAGGCACACAGCGTGTTCATCGACACCATGGGTCGAGAGGTTCTCGCCGAACGCCGGGGCCTGCCAGGCCACCTGTGGACAATGTTTCCGCCACCAGGCGTAGTGCTCGGCCGGATAGTGGTGCAGGGCCCGTTCCGGGCCGGTATGGAAACGTGGGTCGCCGTGTTCGTCGCTTCCCAGCCCCTGCGGCCATAACCAGAGCCGCCGCGCAACCTCTTCCTTATCGATATCGGTCATCAAGCCATAACCGAGATTTTTAGCCTTGCCTATGTAGACGCCATCCACATGTACGGTGTTCATTGCGCCCTCTGGGCCTGTAAACCTTGTGAATACGGGCGTAGAGTAGGCGCGATAGGGCCCTTGGGCCATTTCGTTTTTCGAGCTTTTTCGATAAGTAAGTCTTATGGATTTTCGCCAACTGCGTTATTTCGTCGCGGTGTATGAAGAAGGCCATGTCGGCCGTGCCGCCGAACGCCTCTCGCTGTCCCAGCCGGCGCTGTCGCAGCAGATCCGCCAACTCGAGCACAGCCTCGACGTGAGCCTGTTCGAACGGGGCAACAAGCGCCTGCTGCCGACCCTCGCCGCGCACACCCTGTACAACCATGCCCTGCCTCTGCTGGACGGCCTGCAACGCGCCCGCGAGGCCCTGCGCAACTTCAAGGGCCAGGCGCTGCGTACCCTGGCCATCGGCGTGCTGCAGACCGTGCGGCCGAGCCTGGTCCCGCAACTGCTCGACCGGGTGCGCAAGGCGCAGCCGCACCTTGTGGTGCAGATCTACGAACTGTCGGGGCAAGAGATCGAACGGCGCCTGCTCAACGGCAGCCTGGACATCGGCATCAGCTACCTGCCGCCACGCCAGCCGGGGCTGCACGGGCTGCTGCTGTACGAGGACGAGTTGCAGGTGGTGATTCCCCACACCCACCCGCTGCGCGAGTTCAAGAAGGTGTCGCTGAAGCAGGCCGCCGAGCTGCCGATGATCCTGCTCGGCGAGGAATTCCAGGTGCGCCAGATCTGGCAGGGCCAGTTGGCCAACCTGGGGCGGCGTCCGCAGGTACAGGCGGAGATGAACAACATGGGCGGGATTCTCGACAGCCTGCCGCATACCGCGCTGGCCACGGTACTGCCCGGTCGGGCGCAGGAAGCCTCGGAAGATCCGGAACTGTTGTGGAAACCGCTGAGCGAGCCACGGGTGCCGCTGAAGGTGGGCCTGGTGTTTCGCGATGCGCAGCGCCAGCAGGCCTCGGTGGAGCTGCTGCGGACCCTGCTGGAGGAAGAGATCGACCCGCGGCAGATCGGCGTGTCGCCGCTGGACGTGCTCGGATGAGCCAGTTGCAAGCGACAAGCTGCAAGCCATAAGAAAAAGCGGGCTTGCGCACGAACTGCGCTTTCTTATGACTTGCAACTTGAAGCTTGAAACTCGGAAAAAGAAAACCCCGCCGAAGCGGGGCTTTACAGACTGTTTCCCTTTGACTTCCCTTTCGTCCCGCCTTCCTGGCAGGTCTCCTTCGTTCCGTCCTTGTGATGTACTTTGCGCGTCCTGCGCTTCGTCCATGTGAGAAAGATTAACTGTGGATCCAATTTAGGAGAAGAGGCTAAAAGTCACCGCGTCATGTAAGCAAATGCTTACATGACGCAATCACCTCAGAACTGCTCCGCGTCCAGCAGGTACAGGGATTCGCTGCCGGCCTTGACCGAGGCGCACAGCGACTGCAGGCGCGGCAGCAGGCGGGCGAAGTAGAAGCGCGCGGTGCCCAGCTTGCTGGCGTAGAAGCCGTCCTCGCCCTGCTGCTGCGCGGTGCGGGCCATCAGGGCCCACATGTAGGCGTAGGCGGTGTAGCCAAAGGCGTGCAGGTACTCGACCGACGCGGCGCCGATCTCGTTGGGGTTGCCCTTGGCGCGGTCGAGAACCCAGGCGGTCAGGCTGTCCAGGTCGTCCAGCGCGGCGTTCAACGGCTTGACGAACTCGCCCAGCTCGCTGTCGGCGGTGGCGGTGAAATGGCGGATCTCGTCGGCGAACAGCTTGTAGAACGCCCCGCCACTGCCGACGATCTTGCGTCCCATCAGGTCGAGGGCCTGGATGCCGTTGGTGCCTTCGTAGATCTGCGTGATGCGCACGTCACGCACCAGTTGCTCCTGACCCCACTCGCGGATGTAGCCATGGCCGCCGAACACCTGCTGGCCATGCACCGCGGTTTCCAGGCCGAGGTCGGTGAGGAACGCCTTGGCCACCGGGGTCAGCAGTGCCACGAGGTCTTCCGCGCGCTTGCGGGTCGTGGCGTCTTCGCTGTACTTGGCGGTGTCCAACTGCATCGCCACGTAGGTGGAGAAGGCACGGCCACCTTCGTTCAGGGCCTTCATGGTCAGCAGCATGCGCCGCACGTCCGGGTGGACGATGATCGGGTCGGCGGCCTTGTCCTTGGCCTGCGGCCCGGTCGGCGCGCGGCTTTGCAGGCGGTCACGGGCGTATTCGACCGCGTTCTGGTAGGAGCGCTCGGCCGAGGCCAGGCCCTGGATACCGACGCCCAGGCGTTCGTAGTTCATCATGGTGAACATCGCCGCCAGGCCCTTGTTCGCCTCGCCGACCAGGTAGCCGGTGGCTTCGTCGAAGTTCATCACGCAGGTGGCCGAGGCCTGGATGCCCATCTTGTGTTCGATCGAGCCGCAGGTGGCCGGGTTGCGCGCACCGAGGCTGCCATCGGCCTCGACCAGGAACTTCGGCACCAGGAACAGCGAGATGCCCTTCGGCCCGGCCGGGGCGTCCGGCAGCTTGGCCAGCACCAGGTGGATGATGTTCTCGGTGAGGTCGTGTTCGCCGCCGGTGATGAAGATCTTCGTGCCGCTGACCTTGTAGCTGCCATCCGCCTGCGGCTCGGCGCGGGTGCGGATGATGCCCAGGTCGGTGCCGGCGTGGGGTTCGGTCAGGCACATGGAGCCCGCCCAGACGCCGGCGTACATGTTCGGCAGGTACTTTTCCTTCAACTCTTCGCTGGCGTGGGCATTGATCGACAGGCAGGCCCCGGCGGTCAGCATCGGGTACAGGCCGAAGGCCAGGCTCGACGAGTTGACCATTTCCTCGACCTGGGCCGAGATCACCTTGGGCATGCCCATGCCGCCGTACACCGGGTCACCGCCAACGCCGACCCAACCGCCTTCGGCGTAGGTCCGGTAGGCGTCGATGAAGCCAGCCGGAGTGCGCACCGCGCCGTTGTCCCAGTGACAGCCTTCCTCGTCGGCAGCGCGGCTCAGCGGGGCGATGGTCTTGCCGGTGACCTTGCCGGCCTCTTCCAGCACCGCCATGGCGGTGTCTTCGTCTACCGCGTCGGCCAGTCCGGGCAGGGCTGCCCACAGTTTCGAGACTTCGAAGACTTCATTGAGGACGAAGCGCATATCGCGCAGCGGCGCTTTATAGTCAGCCATGGCAACCTCTCACACCTTGAGTCGTGGGCAGTCCCTTTCGGACCGTTACGTAAGGCCTGAAGTGTAACCGAACAACTTTTGCGACACATAGGGTCATCTAGAGACCAAATGGTCATATCTGGTCACGCCACGCGCAGTGCCCCACGCCGTTCCTTCTGACCATGGGTCATGACGCAGTTCCGTCCCGCGCCCTTGGCGCTGTAGAGCGCCTGGTCGGCGGCTTTCAGCACTTCTTCGGGAGTGCGGTGCTCGGGCTGGCGTTCGCAGGCGCCGATGCTGATGGTCACCGACACGCTGCTGGCCCCGGCCGCGCCGCGACGCTGGCGGCCCTGCTGGTCGTCCTGCGGGCGGCTCTCCTGGTTGCGCAACTGGATCGCGTAGTTGGCGATCATCTCGCGCACCGCTTCCAGGTGCGGAATGCACTCCTCGATGGTCTTGCCGGCGAACACCAGGGCGAATTCCTCGCCGCCGTAGCGGTAGGCGCGGCCGCCGCCGGTGACCTTGGACAGCTTGCTCGCCACCAGGCGCAGGACCTGGTCGCCGACGTCGTGGCCATGGGTGTCGTTGAATTTCTTGAAGTGGTCGACGTCGGTCATCGCCAGCACGTAGTTGCGGCCCAGGCGCTGCATGCGCTCGTTCAGCGCGCGCCGGCCCGGCAGGCCGGTGAGTTCGTCGCGGAAGGCCATCTGGTAGGCCTCGTGGGACACCGCCGCGGCGATCATCAGCATCACCTGGCTGCACATGATGTTCAGGGTGAAGGGCAGGATGAAGGTCTGCGGCAGCATCCAGAAGATCCCCACCAGGCCGATGATCTGCGCCGCATGCAACGGCCGCGGCTCGCGCAGGTACTGCACGACGAGGACCACGAAGGCGAGGAAGAACACCGGGTAGGACATCTGGATCAGGCTCATCCACTGGCCATGCAGCGCCGGCCAGCGGATTTCCGCGAGCCACGTCAGCAGCGCCTGCGGGTAGCTCTGCTCCAGGCCCAGCGCCACGCTGCCCACCGCCAGCAGCACGGCGAAGCGCGCCACCATGTCCTGGAACAGGTGGGTACGCTCCTGCCAGGCGCCGAACAGGGCGAACAGCATCGGCAGCAACAGGCAGACCAGGTGGAACACCACTGCGGCGTCCTCGCGCACCCGACCATGATCGCGGTAGAAGTCGGTCTGGGTGTCGAGCAGGTAGTAGGCGATGTACACGGTGATCATCAGGAACAGCTCGCGCTGACGCCGGTACACCGCGCAGTAGGCGCCGCCAAGCAGCAGCACCAGGGTCGGCAGGACGTTGAACAGCGAGGTGAAGAACACCGACAGGTCGCGCACATAGGCGGCCGCCAGCCCCGAGAGCAGGAGGAACAGGCCCGGCAGGAAGTGGCTCAGTCGTACAGCGGAAAAACGAAACAAGAGAACTCTCCGATCCAGCCGATCGATAATGTCATTGTGCCTTCACTGTAGCGACAATGCACATGAATAGATAAATTTCTGGCGTCAATTTATTTAACGGCAGCAAGGGGCTGGAGCTTGAACCTCAAGTTCAGTTGCAAGCTGCAAGTTTCAAGCGGCAAGAAAAGCAGACCTCATCGAGGCTTCGCCCCCGGTCAACAGGTGATTCAAGCGCAAAAAAAACGCCTGCCGGTGAAGGCAGGCGTTTCAGGGCTGGAACTGCAAACTTCAGGCGCTCGCTGCGCTTTCTCTTACCGCTTGCAGCTCATGACGTGAGGCTCAGTAGGAAAGGCCGAAGTGCTCTTCGTCCATCGCCATCAGGTTGTTGGCACCGGACAGCATGGTCGCCACGTGAGTGCGGGTGCGCGGCAGGATGCGCTGGAAGTAGAAGCGCGCGGTCTGCAGCTTGGCGGTGTAGAAGGCTTCCTCGCTGGTGCCGGCAGCCAGTTTCTCGGCGGCCAGGCGGGCGATGTCGGCCCAGAAGTAGGCCAGGCAGGCGTAACCGGAGTACATCAGGTAGTCCACCGAAGCGGCACCGACTTCCTCGCGGTCCTTCATGGCGGCCATGCCGACCTTCATGGTCAGTTCGCCCCATTCCTTGTTCAGCGCGGCCAGTGGCTCGACGAATTCCTTGACGGCTTCGTTGCCTTCCTGGGCCTGGCAGAACTTGTGCACGATCCTGGTGAAGCCCTTCAGCGCCTCGCCCTGGGTCATCAGCACCTTGCGGCCCAGCAGGTCGAGGGCCTGAATCCCGGTGGTGCCTTCGTACAGCATGGAGATACGGCTGTCGCGCACGTTCTGCTCCATGCCCCACTCGGCGATGAAGCCGTGGCCACCGTAGATCTGCACGCCGTGGTTGGCCGCCTCGAAGCCGACTTCGGTCATGAAGGCCTTGGCGATCGGGGTCATGAAGGCGAGCAGTGCGTCGGCCTTCTTCTTCTCTTCTTCGTCCTGGCTGTACTTGACGATGTCCACCTGCTTGGCGGTGAAGTAGACCATGGCGCGGTTGCCTTCGGCGAAGGCCTTCATGGTCAGCAGCATGCGGCGCACGTCCGGGTGGACGATGATCGGGTCAGCGGCCTTGTCCGGGGCTTTCGGGCCGGTCAGCGAGCGCATCTGCAGACGGTCGCGGGCGTATTTCAGGCCACCCTGGAACGCCACTTCGGCATGGGCCAGGCCTTGCAGCGCGGTCCCCAGGCGAGCGGTGTTCATGAAGGTGAACATGCAGTTCAGGCCCTTGTTGGCCGGGCCGATCAGGTAGCCGGTGGCGGCGTCGAAGTTCATCACGCAGGTGGCGTTGCCGTGGATGCCCATCTTGTGCTCGAGGGAGCCACAGGTCACCGCGTTGCGCTCGCCCACGGCGCCGTCGGCGGTCGGCAGGAACTTCGGCACGATGAACAGGGAGATGCCCTTGGTGCCAGCCGGTGCGTCGGGCAGGCGGGCCAGGACGATATGGACGATGTTGTCGGCCATGTCGTGTTCACCGGCGGAGATGAAGATCTTGGTGCCGGTGACTTTGTAGGAACCGTCGGCCTGGGGTTCGGCCTTGGTGCGCAGCATGCCCAGGTCGGTACCGCAGTGCGGCTCGGTCAGGCACATGGTGCCGGTCCACTCGCCGGAAACCAGCTTGGTCAGGTAGGTGTGCTGCTGTTCGGCGGTACCGTGGGCGGACAGGGTGTTCATCGCGCCGTGGGACAGGCCCGGGTACATGCCCCAGGACCAGTTGGACTCGCCGACCATCTCGCTGATCGCCAGGCCCAGCGACTCCGGCAGGCCCTGGCCGCCGTGGTCGAGGTCATGGGCCAGGCTCGGCCAGCCGCCTTCGACGAACTGCTTGTAGGCTTCCTTGAAGCCGCTCGGGGTCTTCACGCCCGACTCGCTCCAGGTGCAGCCTTCCAGGTCACCGACACGGTTCAGCGGGGCCAGTACCTGTTCACAGAACTTCGCGCCTTCTTCAAGAATGGCGTCGACCATGTCCGGCGTGGCGTCCTGGCAACCCGGCAGGCTCTGATAGTGCGCTTCATAGCCGAGCAGTTCATCACGGACGAAACGAATATCACGCAAGGGGGCTTTGTAATCAGGCATAGCGATGAACCTCTGCTGATGAATCCTGGTTTGGGTAGAGAGACCACACCGACCAGCTCTAGGCGGCTTTCGGTCAAACAGTTGTTTGAAACTTACGTTTAAGCCGAAAGCTTGTCAAGCACCCCGCCGGTGGCGTTTCCGTCATCCTCCGTTTGTAGGAAGTTGCTGCAAAAAGTGTAGAAAACACGCAGCCGAACGCCCGGCACAATCGCCAAGGCGCTGATGAATAAAGGCTATCGGGAAAAGATGAAGCCTGAGGCGTCGCGCCTCAGGCGTAGGTGTCGATCAGGGTGCCGAGCATTTCGTCCGATGCTTTGGCCACTTTGACACCGAGTTCGACCTGCTGCTTGCCCATGGCCTGTTCGACGGTGGCGGTAGCCAGGTCCATCTGCTGGCTGCGATCGACGGAACGCAGGCGCTCGGCCTGGAAGTCGCTGGACTGGCTGGTGGCGGCGCGCTCTACGGTGGTGTTGGCGATCTGGCTGGCGGCCTGGTCGACACGGTTCTGACCAGCCTGAATGGCACCCAGGCCAGCATAGAATGCGGAACTGCCCGAGATTTCCATGTCAAAACTCCAGAAAAGAGAGTGGCAATACAGTGGCCTATTGAAGCAGAGCCGGGCAGGAAATGCCCTTTGAAAACACTAATGGCATTGGGCCCTACGATAGACAGGGCCTGTATCGGTCAGTCGAGCAGATCGATCTGCAGATGCTCCGCCACCGCATCGGCCGAGGCGATCTTCAGTTTCGGCACCCGCCCCAGGCATGGTGCCGGCAGGCGCTCGGCCAGGCTGGCCAGGTTCTCTTCGAGGCGCGAGGTCCGCGCATCGACGATGTTCGCCACCCAGCCGGCCAGTTGCAGGCCATCCCGGGCGATCGCCTCGGCGCTGAGCAAGGCATGGTTGATACAGCCCAGGCGCACGCCCACCACCAGGATAACCGGCAACTGCAGGGCCATCGCCAGGTCCGACAGGTTGGCCTGGTGGGACAGCGGCACCCGCCAGCCCCCCGCGCCCTCGATCAGGGTGAAGTCGGCCCCTTGCGCCAGCACCTCGCGCATCGGCCCGAGCAGGCTCTGCACGCTCAGCTCGACGCCGGCCTCGCGCGCCGCCAGGTGCGGGGCGATGGCCGGTTCGAAGGCGAACGGGTTGATCCGTTCATACGGCAGTTTCAGCGAACTCTGCGCCATCAGCGCCAGCGCGTCGGCATTGCGCAGGCCCTTGGGCGTGACCTCGCAGCCGGAGGCCACCGGCTTGGCGCCGAGGGTGCTCAACCCGACCTGTTGCGCCGCGTGCAGCAGGCCGGCGGCGATGGTGGTCTTGCCCACGTCGGTGTCGGTTCCGGCGATGAAGTAGGCCGCGGTCATATCACTCCCCTTCTGTCAGCGGCTTGCGCAGGACGCCGTACACCACCTGGTAGGTGGCCGGCAGGCCCTGCGCCTGGCGAAACTGCTCGTAAGCCCGCAGCAGTCCCTGCATCCGCGCCCGTCCGGTGAGCCCGGCGGGTCGGCCGGGGTTGAGGTTGTGCGCGCCCAGGGCTTTGAGTTCATGGGTCAGATTGCGCACATCAGGGTAGTGCAACACATGGGGCTGTGCATCCAGGCCCAGCACCTCCAGGCCGCTCGCGCCACACAGGCGCTGGTAATCCTCGAAATGGCGGAAGCGGTTCACATGCACCAGGCCATCCACCGCCTCCCAGCTCGCCCGCAGTTCGTGCAGGGTGCCGACGCACAGGCTGGAGAACGCCAGCACGCCCCCCGGCTGCAATACCCGCCGCGCCTCGGCCAGCACCGCGCGAAAATCCGCGCACCACTGCACCGCCAGGCTGGAGAACACCAGGTCGGCACACCCGGCGCGCAGCGGCAGGCGCTCGGCGTCGCCGGCCACGTGATAGTCGGCGCCACCCGCTTCGCGGGCATGGCGCAGCATGCCTTCGGCGATGTCCACCGCGATGCCCAGGCCTTGCCCGTGACGCGCCTGCAGTTCGCGGCTGAAATGACCGGTGCCGCTGCCCAGGTCGATCCAGCAGCGTGGCTGCAGGTCCTGCGGCAGTTGCGCCAGCAGATGGCTGCCCACCGCCCGCTGCAGCTCGGCAACGCTGTCATAGCTGGCGGCCGCGCGGGAGAACGACGCGGCGACCTGGCGCTTGTCGGGCAAGGCGCCAGGCAGGCCCGGTTGGGAAAGATCAGTCATCACCACTCTCATGCAGGAAGGTCTTGATACTGGCGGCCAGTTCTTGCGGGTATTCGAGGATGAAGGCGTGGGAAGCCCCCTCGACCAGACCCACCTCGACATCCGGCAGCCATTCGCTCAGGGCCCGCGCCGCCTGGGCCGGGACCAGTTCGTCGGCACCGGCGAACAGGTGCAGTTGCGGTCCACCGTAGGCCTGCAGCGCGGCCCGGGTGTCCAGGCGGCCCAGCACTTCCAGGCCCTTCACCAGCAGCACCGGATCGGTGTCCGGCACGCCGACGCCCAGTTGCCGCAGCAGGCTGCGCGGCTCCTGCGCGCCTTCGCTGCACAGGGACTTGAAGCGCTTGAGGGTCACCGCGGTATGGCTGCGACAGCCGTCGACGAAGGTCTCGAAGGTGTCCAGCGGCATGCCGTCCGGCCAGTCGGGACGGGCGACGAAGCTGAGGTTGCTGGCGAAGGTCAGCAGCCCGCAGCAGTGATCGCCGCGCCGCGCCGCCAGTTCGGCGGCAAGCATGCCGCCCAGCGACCAGCCACCGAGCCAGGTGTCCCGCGGCAGGCGCCGGTCCAGTTCGTCGAGCCAGGCCTGCGGGTCGTCGCTGACCCGCTCCGGCAACGCCGCCAGTTCAACCTTGAGTCCGGCATCCTGTGCCCGCAGACTTGCTGCCAGCGGTTCCAGCGCCGCGCAGCCCAGGCCCCAGCCCGGCAGAAGAATCAGATGGTTACGCATCGACAGGCTCCAACAGCGGATAGCACTCGGCCAATGCATTCAACAATAGCTGGACCTGCGCCGGGCTGTGCGCAGCGGTCAGGGTCACGCGCAGGCGCGCGCTGCCGGCGGGTACGGTGGGCGGGCGGATCGCGGTGACCAGCAGTCCGCGCTCGCGCAGCATCCGCGACAGTTGCAGCGCGCGCCCGGCATCGCCGATGAGGATCGGCTGGATCGGCGTGAAGCTGTCCATCAGTTGCAGGCCGATGGCCTGCGCGCCGGTGCGGAACTGGGCGATCAAGGCGGCCAGGTGCTCGCGGCGCCAGTGCTCGTCGCGCAGCAGGCTCAGGCTTTTCAGGGTGGCACAGGCCAGCGCCGGCGGCTGGCTGGTGGTGTAGATGTACGGACGGGCGAACTGCACCAGGCTCTCGATGAGGTCGTCGCTGCCGGCGACGAAGGCGCCCGCCGTGCCGAACGCCTTGCCCAGCGTGCCCACCAGCACCGGCACCTCCTCCAGCCCCAGGCCGAAATGCTCGACCACGCCCCCGCCCTGGCGCCCGAGGGTGCCGAAGCCATGGGCATCGTCCACCATCAGCCAGGCGTCCCTGGCCCGGGCGCGCTCGACCAGGCGCGGCAGGTCAGCGATGTCGCCATCCATGCTGAACACCCCGTCGGTGACCACCAGGGCATTGCCCTCGGCCTTGTCCAGGCGCTTGCCGAGGCTGTCGGCGTCGTTGTGCAGGTAGCGATTGAAACGCGCACCGCTGAGCAGCCCGGCGTCCAGCAGCGAGGCATGGTTGAGGCGGTCCTGCAGCACGCTGTCGCCCTGCCCCACCAGCGCGGTGACCGCGCCGAGATTGGCCATGTAGCCAGTGGTGAACAGCAGCGCCCGCGGCCGCCCCGTGAACTCGGCCAGGGCCTCTTCCAGTTCGTGGTGCGGCGTGCTGTGGCCCACCACCAGGTGCGAGGCACCGCCACCCACGCCCCAGCGCTCGGCACCGGCGCGCCAGGCGGCGATCACCTCGGGATGATTGGCCAGGCCCAGGTAGTCGTTGCTGCAGAACGCCAGCAGCGCCTGGCCGTCCACCACCACCTCCGGCCCCTGCGGGCTCTGCAGCAGCGGGCGCTGACGGTACAGGTCAGCGGCGCGCCTCTGTTCGAGGCGCGCGCGAAGATCGAAGCTCATGCAGACCTCAGGCGGACGCGTTGTAGAACAGCTCGCTGCTCTTCTGCTCGATCAACGCCTGCTCGATGGCGGCCTGGTGCACTTCGTCGGCGTGCTCCTCGCGCGCTTCCGGCTTGATGCCGAGGCGGGCGAACAGCTGCATGTCCTTGTCGGCCTGCGGGTTGGCGGTGGTCAGCAGCTTCTCGCCGTAGAAGATCGAGTTGGCTCCGGCCATGAAGGCCAGCGCCTGCATCTGCTCGTTCATCTGCTCGCGGCCGGCGGACAGGCGCACGTGGGATTGCGGCATGAGGATGCGGGCCACGGCGAGCATGCGGATGAAGTCGAACGGGTCGACGTCCTCGGCGTTTTCCAGCGGCGTGCCGGCGACCTTGACCAGCATGTTGATCGGTACCGACTCCGGGTGTTCCGGCAGGTTGGCCAGCTGGATCAGCAGGCCGGCGCGGTCGTCCAGCGACTCGCCCATGCCGAGGATGCCGCCGGAGCAGATCTTCATCCCGGCGTCACGCACGTAGGCCAGGGTCTGCAGGCGCTCGCTGTAGGTGCGGGTGGTGATGATGCTGCCGTAGAACTCCGGCGAGGTGTCGAGGTTGTGGTTGTAGTAGTCCAGGCCGGCGTCGGCCAGGGCCTGGGTCTGCTCCTGGTCGAGGCGGCCGAGGGTCATGCAGGTCTCCAGGCCCATGGCCTTGACCCCTTTGACCATCTCCAGCACGTAGGGCATGTCCTTGGCCGACGGGTGCTTCCACGCCGCGCCCATGCAGAACCGGGTGGAACCGATGGCCTTGGCCCGGGCGGCTTCCTCCAGGACCTTCTGCACTTCCATCAGCTTCTGCTTGTCCAGGCCGGTGTTGTAGTGACCGGACTGCGGGCAGTACTTGCAGTCTTCCGGGCAGGCGCCGGTCTTGATCGACAGCAGGGTCGAGACCTGGACGCGGTTGGGGTCGAAATGCGCGCGGTGCACCAGCTGCGCCTGGAACAGCAGGTCGTTGAACGGCTGCTGGAACAGCGCTTTGACTTCGGCCAGGGACCAGTCGTGACGAAGCGTTGCAGTTGTGCTGGCGCTCATGGGCGTTTCCTTGTTTAGGCTTGTACTGGCGCCGGGATCGGATTGCCCGCCAGCGCATCACGGATAGCCCGCATAGTTAAGGAAGCCTCATGCGCTGTCAACCACTCAAGAAAACCAAGGTTTACATCTGCTCAAATAACGATCAATCCTGTTTGCTCTGCGATGAGCCCGCCGGCCAGCCCCATCCCATCTGCGTACCCTGCGAAAGCGAATTGCCCTGGCTCGACGAGCGTTGCCGCGTCTGTGCCCTGCCCCTGCCGATGAACGGTCTGCTGTGCGCCCAGTGCGCGCGCCGGCGTCCGGCTTTTCGTCGGGTCGAAGCGCCGTGGCATTACGGTTTCCCGGTCGATGCCCTGATCACCCGCTTCAAGCACCAGCGCCAATGGCCGCAGGGGCGTCTGCTGGCGACGATGCTCGGCAACTGGCTGGCCCACCGCTTCAGCGAAGACCTGCCGCGGCCGAGCCTGCTGCTGCCGGTGCCGATGGCCACCAGGCGCCTGCGTCAGCGCGGCTACAACCAGGCGGCGATGCTCGCCGAGTGGCTCGCCGCCCAGCTGGCGATCCCCTGCGCCAGCCACCTGCTCGGCCGCCCGCGGGACACCCCGGCGCAGCAGGCACTGGACGCCCGCGCCCGCAGGCGCAACCTCAAGGATGCCTTCGCCCTCGCCGATGCCGCCGCCATCGAAGGCCGCCACGTGGCGCTGGTGGACGACGTGCTGACCACCGGCGCCACGGCCCAGGCCCTGGCCCGCCTGCTGCGCGATGGCGGTGCCGCACGGGTCGACGTGTACTGCCTGGCACGCACGCCGCGCCCCGGCAATGCTTGACTTGGCGCAGGCAGGCGGGCACTTTCCTGCCGATCATCGTCAGCTTTCGTACCGACCCATGCCCTTGCCCGCACCCCTGACCCAGCACATCGTCCGTCGTCCGCAACGCATCGCCCTGTTGCAGCACATTGATGAGCAAGGCTCCATCACCCGTGCCGCGAAGGCCGCCGGCATGAGCTACAAGGCCGCGTGGGATGCGATCGACGAACTCAACAACCTCGCCGCCCGTCCGCTGGTGGAACGCAGCACCGGTGGCCGCGGCGGCGGCGGTGCCCGTCTGTCGGATGAAGGCCGGCGGGTGCTGCGTCTCTACCAGCGCCTGCAGATCCTCCAGGCGCAGATCCTCGAGGAAGCCGAGGACAGCAGCGACCTCGACCTGCTCGGCCGCCTGATGCTGCGCACCAGCGCGCGCAACCAGCTGCACGGGCGGGTCAGCGCGATCCACGCACAGGGGCGCAACGACACCATCGAACTGACCCTGGCCGGCGGCCTGCGCATCGAGGCGCAGATCACCCACGACAGCACCCAGCGCCTGGAACTGGAGCCCGGTACCGCGGTGGTCGCGCTGATCAAGGCCGGCTGGCTGGAGCTGGCCACCGTCGATGCCCCGGTGCCCCCCGGCAGCAACAGTCTGGAAGCGCAGATCGAGGAATTGCAGGAAGACCCCCAGGGCCCCAGCGAACTGCGCCTGACCCTGCGCAGCGGGCAGATCCTCTGCGCCTTCGCCGAGCCGGAGTGGCTGCGCAGCCACGGCCTGGGCGTCGGAAATGTGGTACAGGTCCGCTTCCTGCCAACCTACGTGCTGCTCGGAACGCCTGTCTGAATTTCGCCACAAAACCGTCATGACGGCTGATTAAGGTGACTGCCAAAACCGCAGGAAGCCTGTCATGAACCTATTAGAAGAAAACCAGCCGACCGATCTCGAGCAGATGGTCGGCCTCAGCCGTCGCCGTTTCATCGGTGCCGGCGCCTTGTGTGGTGCAGCGCTGTTTCTCGGTGGCAACCTGCTGAGCCGCAGCGTCCTCGCCGACAGCGTGAGCGCGGTCAGCGGCGGCCTGCTCGGCTTCAGCGGCATTCCCTCGTCCACTGCCGATGGCATCAGCCTGCCGCCGGGCTACAAGGCCTCGGTGCTGATCAGCTGGGGCCAGCCGCTGCACAGCGATGCGCCAGCCTTCGACCCGTCCGGCAAGGGCAGCGCCAAGGCCCAGGAAGTGCAGTTCGGCGACAACAACGACGGCATGAGCCTGTTCCCGTTCCCCGGCGACGACAACCGCGCGCTGATGGCGATCAACAACGAGTACACCAACTACCGCTACCTGTTCGACCACGGCGGTGCGCCGGCCAATGCCGAAGACGTGCGCAAGGCCCAGGCGGCCGAGGGCGTGTCGGTGATCGAGGTGCAGCGCAAGGACGGCCAGTGGCAGTTCGTCCAGGGCTCGAAGTACAACCGGCGCATCCATGGCAACACGCCGATGCGCCTCAGCGGCCCGGCCGCCGGCGACGCCTGGCTGCGTACCGCCGCCGACAACAGCGCGACCAAGGTGCTCGGCACCTTCCAGAACTGCGCCAACGGCAAGACACCGTGGGGCACCTACCTGACCTGCGAAGAGAACTTCACCGACTGCTTCGGCAGCAGCGATCCGCAGCAGGCCTTCGACGCCGGGCAGAAGCGCTACGGCGCCTCGGTGGCAGGCAAGGAAGTCAACTGGCACCAGTATGACCCGCGCTTCGACCTGGCGAAGAACCCCAACGAACTGAACCGTCATGGCTGGGTGGTGGAGATCGACCCGTTCGATCCGAAATCCACGCCGATCAAGCGCACCGCCCTCGGTCGCTTCAAGCACGAGAACGCTGCCCTCGGCGAAACCCGCGATGGCCGCGCGGTGGTGTACATGGGCGACGACGAGCGTGGCGAGTTCATCTACAAGTTCATCAGCCGCGAGCGCATCGACCACAAGAACCCCAGCGCCAACCGCAACCTGCTGGACCACGGCACCCTGTACGTGGCGCGCTTCGACGACGGCGACGGCAATCCGGACCATCCGAAGGGCAAGGGCCAGTGGCTGGAACTGACCCACGGCAAGAATGGCCTGAACGCCGCGGCCGGCTTCGCCAACCAGGCCCAGGTGCTGATCCACGCGCGCCTCGCCGCGAGCCACCTGAAGGCCACGCGCATGGACCGCCCGGAGTGGATCGTGGTCAGCCCGAAGGACGGCCAGATCTATTGCACCCTGACCAACAACGTCAAGCGCGGCGAGGAAGGCCAGCCGGTGGGCGGCCCGAACCCGCGGGAGAAGAACGTCTACGGGCAGATCCTGCGCTGGCGCGAGAGCAGCGACGACCATGCCTCGATGACCTTCGACTGGGACCTGTTCGTGGTGGCCGGCAACCCGCAGGTGCATCCGGGCGCGGCCAAGGGCGGCTCGGACAACGTCACCGCGCAGAACATGTTCAACAGCCCCGACGGCCTCGGTTTCGACCCCGATGGTCGGCTGTGGATCCTCACCGATGGCGACTACAGCAATGCCGGGGACTTCGCCGGGATGGGCAACAACCAGATGCTCTGCGCCGACCCGGCGACCGGCGAGATCCGCCGCTTCATGGTCGGGCCGGTGGCCTGCGAAGTGACCGGCATCGCCTTCGCCCCGGACCGCAAGACCCTGTTCGTGGGGATCCAGCACCCGGGTGAAACCGGCGGCTCGACCTTCCCCGAGCACTTGCCAAATGGCAAGCCGCGGTCGTCGGTGATGGCGATTACCCGGGAGGATGGCGGAGTCATCGGCGCCTGACCGCTGCCCCTGTGGGAGCGGGTTCACCCGCGATTACGCTGGTGAATCCACCATTGTCATCGCGGGTAAACCCGCTCCCACACGGTACGCGCTGCTCCTTCCATCGCGCTGGGTTACCATGCCGAATCGATGCGGCCCTTTCCCTGCCGCACTGCCGGAGTCGCGCATGTCCCACCCGTTCGATACCCTCACCCCCGACCTGGTCCTGGATGCCATCGAAAGCCAGGACCTGCTCAGCGATGCCCGGGTCCTGGCCCTCAACAGCTACGAGAACCGTGTCTACCAGGTCGGCATCGAAGGCGCCGAGCCGGTCATCGCCAAGTTCTACCGCCCCGGTCGCTGGAGCGACGCGGCGATCCTCGAGGAACACGCCTTCACCGCCGAACTCGCCGAGTGCGAAGTGCCGGTGGTCGCGCCGCTGCTGCACAACGGCAAGACCCTGTTCGAACACGCCGGCTTTCGCTTCGCCCTGTTTCCCCGTCGCGGCGGCCGTGCCCCGGAGCCCGGCAACCTGGACCAGCTCTACCGCCTCGGCCAGCTCCTCGGCCGCCTGCACGCGGTAGGCGCCAGCCGCCCGTTCGAGCACCGCGAGCAACTGGCGGTGGACAACTTCGGCCACGCCTCCCTGGCCACCCTGCTCGACGGTGGCTTCATCCCGACCAGCCTGCTGCCCGCCTTCGAATCCGTGGCCCGCGACCTGCTCAAGCGCATCGAGGCCGTCTACGCGCGCACGCCACACCAGCGCATCCGCCTGCACGGCGACTGCCACCCGGGCAACCTGATGTGCCGCGACGAGGTGTTCCATATCGTCGACCTGGACGATTGCCGCATGGGGCCGGCAGTCCAGGACCTGTGGATGATGCTCGCCGGCAGCCGCGAAGAACGCCTGGGCCAACTGGCGGAACTGATGGACGGCTACAACGAGTTCCACGACTTCGACCCGCGTCAGTTGGCCCTGATCGAACCGCTGCGAGGCCTGCGCCTGCTGCACTACAGCGCCTGGCTGGCGCGGCGCTGGGACGACCCGGCCTTCCCGCGCAGCTTCCCCTGGTTCGGCCAGGAGCGCTACTGGGGCGACCAGATCCTCGCCCTGCGCGAACAGCTCGCCGCGCTGGACGAAGAACCCCTGAAATTGTTCTAGAAGCAAGCGGCAGCCTGTCTACAATAGCCGCGCATTTAGCTAGCTAAGCAAGGATCATCATGACTGCCGCCAACCCGCGCCGCGGGTACATCCTCGGCCTCACCGCCTACATCATCTGGGGCTTGTTCCCCATCTACTTCAAACTGCTGCAGAGCGTCCCGGCGGTGGAGATCATCGTGCACCGGGTGCTCTGGTCGGCGCTGTTCGGCTCGCTGTTGCTGCTGGTGTGGAAGCACCCGGGCTGGTGGCGCGAGCTGCGTGACAACCCGCGGCGCCTGGCGATCCTGGCCCTGAGCGGCTCGCTGATCGCCTTCAACTGGCTGACCTACGTGTGGGCGGTGAACAACGGCCGCATGCTCGAAGCCAGCCTCGGCTACTACATCAACCCGCTGGTGAACGTGCTGCTGGGCATGTTGCTGCTGGGCGAGCGCCTGCGCCGCCTGCAGTGGGTCGCCGTGGGCCTGGCGGCGCTGGGCGTGGCGCAACAGGTGTGGCAGGTCGGCAGCCTGCCCTGGGTCTCGCTGGCGCTGGCCCTGAGCTTCGGTTTCTACGGGCTGATCCGCAAGCAGGCGCCGGTGGCGGCATTGCCTGGTCTTGTCGTGGAAACCTGGATGCTGGTGCCCATCGCCCTCGGCTGGCTGCTGCTCAACCCCGCCGCCAGCAGCGCCCAGCCTGAGTTCTACAGCACCAGCCAGGCGCTCTGGCTGATGGCCGCGGGCCCGGTCACCCTGGTGCCGCTGGTGAGCTTCAACGCCGCCGCACGCCACCTGCCCTACACCACCCTGGGCTTCCTGCAGTACCTGGCACCGACCCTGGTGCTGCTGCAGGCGGTGCTGCTGTTCGACGAGCACCTGTCGAGCAGCACGCTGGTGGCGTTCATGTTCATCTGGGCTGGCCTGGCCCTTTACAGCGTCGATGCCTGGCTGAGCCTGCGCAAACGCGCCTGATCAATATTTGATCAAACCTCTGCAGGCCACGCCGTTCGTGGCCTGCAGCGACCTCTCCCAAGGTTATCCACACCCTCATCCCCGCCGTTTGTGCACAAGCCGCTGATTTCTGGCGATTTTTTACTCAATCCTCGGAAAGCCACGGCGCGCCTGGGCTGGCGAGGGGACTCCCCAGCTTATCCACAGGGCGATCCCCGTTAAAACGGGATAACTGGAAAGGGGATAACTACTCTTCGGGGCGCAGTTCCAGCTCGACCATCAGGTCGTCGGCCAGCGCTTCGAGGCGGCCCTGCAGGGCATCCAGCGTCAGGGTCAGCGGCACCGCCAGCAGTGCATCGGCATGGAACAGCGGTTCGCTGCTCATCGGCGCCGGGCGCACGTCGGTGCTCAGCCGCTCGACGTTGACCCCCTGCTCCGCCAGCAGGCGGGTGATATCGCGGACGATCCCCGGCCGGTCGTTGCCCACCAGGCTCATGGCGATCGGTTTCCAGGTGCAGGAGGGCTCGATGCCGCTTTCCGCGATCAGCACGCGGATGCCCCGCTCGCCCAGGGCCTGCAGGGCGTCGACCAGCTCGTCATGGGATTCGGCCGGCACGGCGATGCGCAGGATCCCGGCAAACTGCCCGGCCATGCGCGACATGCGGCTTTCCAGCCAGTTGCCGTTGTGCTCGGCGATGGTTTGGGCGATACGCTCGACCTGGCCGGCCTTGTCGGCGGCGATGACGGTAAGGACAAGATGATTCACGCGTACGACCCTCTGCTTGGAAACCCGTGGAAACGCCCGTGTTCCGCGGGCGCCGGGAAAGTATAGGCAAGGCGCGGCAACCTGCCGCAGGCATCGCGGAAATCGAATCGTGTACTGTTTCAAGATTTATCTGGAACAATCCATACGTTTTTTGCGAACATATGCCCTCCCAGCGTGACCCCATGCGACCAAACGGTCGCAGAACGACGTATTTAGTCTAATTTTTACAAGCGCCGCGCATCATGTAGTATGCCGCAGCGTGGACTACAAAACGTTCGATCCGATGTCTGCCAAAGCGCCTGAGAAAATGCGCAACCGCCCGCCGGCCCGTCTGGCGAGCCGTATCCAGCCGTCCGTCATGGCCCGAGCGGGTACCGTGTTTAGAGAAGCGCGTGAGGCGTAAATAGAAAAGCTGATATAGCTGAGCAGAGTGAGGCAAGCAATGACTGAACACGTTCAAGTCGGTGGCCTTCAGGTCGCCAAAGTCCTGTTCGACTTCGTGAACAACGAAGCCATTCCCGGAACCGGCGTCAGCGTCGAACAGTTCTGGGCAGGCGCGGAAAAGATCATCAACGACCTCGCTCCAAAGAACAAAGCCCTGCTGAGCAAACGCGACACCCTGCAAGCGCAGATCGATGCCTGGCACCAGGCGCGCAAAGGCCAGGCACACGATGCCGTGGCGTACAAGGCATTCCTCCAGGAAATTGGTTATCTGCTGCCAGAAGCATCGGATTTCCAGGTGTCCACCCAGAACGTCGATGACGAGATCGCCCGCGTGGCCGGCCCGCAGCTGGTGGTCCCGGTGATGAACGCGCGGTTCGCCCTGAACGCGTCCAACGCTCGCTGGGGCTCGCTGTACGACGCGCTGTACGGCACCGATGCCATCAGCGAAGCCGACGGCGCCGAAAAGGGCAAAGGCTACAACAAGGTCCGCGGCGACAAGGTCATCGCCTTCGCCCGCGCCTTCCTCGACGAGTCCGCGCCACTGGCCGCCGGCTCCCACGTCGACGCCACCCGCTACAGCCTCGAGGGCGGCAAGCTGATCGTCGCGCTCAAGGGCGGCAGCAACACCGGCCTGCGTGACGACGCGCAACTGATCGGCTTCCAGGGCCAGGCCTCCGAGCCGACCGGCATCCTGCTCAAGCACAACGGCCTGCACTTCGAGATCCAGATCGACCCGACCACCCCGGTCGGCCAGACCGACGCCGCTGGCGTGAAGGACATCCTGGTGGAAGCCGCGCTGACCACCATCATGGACTGCGAAGACTCCGTGGCCGCCGTGGACGCCGACGACAAGGTCGTGGTCTACCGCAACTGGCTGGGCCTGATGAAAGGCGACCTGGCAGAAAGCGTGAGCAAGAACGGCCAGACCTTCACCCGCACCATGAACCCGGACCGCGAGTACACCGCGCCGAACGGTGGCAACGTCACCCTGCACGGTCGTTCGCTGCTGTTCGTGCGCAACGTCGGTCACCTGATGACCATCGACGCGATCCTCGACAAGGACGGCAACGAAGTGCCGGAAGGCATCCTCGACGGCCTGGTCACCAACCTTGCGGCGATGCACAACCTCAACGGCAACACCACGCGCAAGAACACCCGCACCGGCTCGGTGTACATCGTCAAGCCGAAGATGCACGGCCCGGAAGAAGCCGCGTTCACCAACGAGCTGTTCGGCCGCATCGAAGACATGCTGGGCCTGCCGCACAACACCCTGAAGGTCGGGATCATGGACGAGGAGCGCCGTACCACGGTCAACCTCAAGGCCTGCATCAAGGCGGCCAGCGAGCGCGTGGTGTTCATCAACACCGGCTTCCTCGACCGTACCGGTGACGAGATCCACACCTCCATGGAGGCCGGCGCCATGGTGCGCAAGGGCACCATGAAGACCCAGAAATGGATCGGCGCCTACGAGAACTCCAACGTCGACATCGGCCTGGCCTGTGGCCTGCAGGGTCGCGCGCAGATCGGCAAGGGCATGTGGGCCATGCCGGACCTGATGGCGGCGATGCTGGAACAGAAGATCGCCCACCCGCAGGCCGGTGCCAACACCGCCTGGGTACCGTCGCCGACCGCCGCCGCGCTGCACGTGCTGCACTACCACCAGGTCAACGTCCAGGAGCGCCAGGCCGAGCTGGCCAAGCGCGCGCCGGCTTCGGTCGACGACATCCTGACCATCCCGCTGGCGCCGGACACCAACTGGTCCGCCGACGAGATCCGCAACGAGCTGGACAACAACGCCCAGGGCATCCTCGGCTACGTGGTGCGCTGGATCGACCAGGGCGTGGGTTGCTCGAAGGTGCCGGACATCAACGATGTCGGCCTGATGGAAGACCGCGCCACCCTGCGCATCTCCGCGCAACTGCTGGCCAACTGGCTGCGCCATGGCGTGGTGAGCGAGGCCCAGGTGCTGGAAAGCCTGAAGCGCATGGCACCGGTGGTGGACAAGCAGAACGCCAGCGACCCGCTGTACCGCCCGCTGGCCCCGGACTTCGACAGCAACATCGCCTTCCAGGCGGCGGTCGAACTGGTGGTCGAAGGCGCCAGGCAGCCGAACGGCTACACCGAGCCAGTGCTGCATCGTCGTCGTCGCGAGTACAAGGCGCGTAACGGCCTGTAACTGATGTGCAGGCCAGACACTGTGTTGTCTGGCCTAGCCCTATCGCTGGCAACGCCAGCTCCCACAGGTTTTGCGGTGCATGCGATCCTTGTGGGAGCCAGCTTGCCGGCGATGAGGCCATCAGCAGCAAGTCCCTTTCAGGAAATCCCCAGTTCCCGCCGCACCAGCTCCATCAGCTTGCCGACATCGATCGGCTTGAGCAGGAAATCCACCACGCTCAGGTGCATCGCCGCAATGGCGTCCTGCACTTCCGCATCCCCGGAAATGATGATGATCGGCAGCTCCGCCCGCTCCGACTCACGCACCTTGCCGATCAGTTCCAGACCATCGAACGGCCCCATGCGCAGGTCCGTGATCAGCACGCCTATGCTCCGGTCACGACAGATCCGGTGCAGGGCCTCGCGGGCATCGGTCAACGCCACGCTGTCGATACCCTCCGCTTCCAGGTACTGTGCCAGCAGTTCGCTGGCATCCTCGTCGTCGTCGACAATCAGCACCTTCTGCGGCTTCGCCGGTGGCGCCGTGACCTGCGCCAGGGCCTCGCGCTCGGCGTCGCTCAGTAAATCGTCGTGGTCGGGCATGGGCATCTCGAAGTCAATGGATCGCTGAAAGGATCCAGTCAATAAAGTTCAGACCGCAATCGGAACGCTTGCAACCTGCATTTCGTCGGCGCCCTAGACTTACGTCCAATGGGCACCCCGTTGTCGGCGGCCGACCATGGCGGGAATAACAACAATCGGTTTCGCCCAACGAGACCCCCAGACGGTGCCGCTGATGAGCAAAATGGACGCGTTCGACCAGGCCGGTAAAACCGCGGTAATGCAGAACATCCAGGGGACCATGCAGTTCCTGCAACGTTTCCCGCCGTTCAACCAGATGGAGAACGCCCACCTGGCCTACCTGGTGGAACAGTGCCAACTGCGCTTCTACGCCGCCGGCGACAGCATCATCAAGCCCGCCGACGGACCGGTGGAACACTTCTTCATCGTCAAGCAGGGCCGCGTGGTCGGCGAGCGCACCCACGTGGTCAAGGGCGGTACCGAGACCACCTTCGAGATCACCCGCGGCGAATGCTTCCCCCTGGCTGCCCTGCTCGGCGAGCGCGCCACCCGCACCGAACACATCGCCGGCGAGGATACCTTCTGCCTGCAACTGAACAAGGCTGCCTTCATCCGCCTGTTCGCCCTGTCCGAGGTGTTCCGCGACTTCGCCCTGCGCGGGGTCAGCAGCCTGCTCGACCAGGTCAACCAGCAGGTCCAGCGCCGCGCCGTGGAAACCCTCGGCAACCAGTATTCGCTGAACACCCGCCTGGGCGAGCTGGCCATGCGCCACCCGGTGGTCTGCACACCGCAGACCAGCCTGCGCGAAGCGGTGCGGCTGATGGACGAGAGCCAGGTCGGCAGCATCGTCATCGTCGACGAACAGCGCTTCCCGGTGGGCATCTTCACCCTGCGCGACCTGCGCCAGGCGGTGGCCCGTGCGCAGACCGACTTCGACGCGGCGGTATCCGGGCACATGACCGCCGCGCCGTTCTACCTGACGCCCCAGGCCAGCGCCTTCGACGCCGCCATCGCCATGACCGAGCGGCATATCGCCCACGTCTGCCTGGTGGAGGACCGCCGCCTGTGCGGCGTGGTCTCCGAACGCGACCTGTTCTCCCTGCAACGGGTCGACCTGGTCCACCTGGCCCGCACCATCCGCAGCGCGCCGCGCCTGGAAAGCCTGGTGGCGCTGCGCGGCGAGATCGGCCAGCTGGTCGAGCGCATGCTCGCCCACGGCGCCTCGTCGACACAGATCACCCATATCATCACCCTGCTCAACGACCACACCGTGTGCCGGGTGATCGAACTGACCATCGCCGAACACGGCGACCCCGGCGTGCCCTTCACCTGGCTGTGCTTCGGCAGCGAGGGCCGCCGCGAGCAGACCCTGCACACCGACCAGGACAACGGCATCCTCTTCGAGGCGCAAGACGCCACGCAGGCCGCGGCGATCCGCGAACGCCTGCTGCCGCTGGCGCAGCACATCAACCAGGACCTGGCGCAGTGCGGCTTCAGCCTGTGCAAGGGCAACATCATGGCCAGCAACCCGCAGCTGTGCCTGTCCCGCAGCGAATGGGCGCGCCGCTTCTCCGCCTTCATCCGCGAGGCGACGCCGGAGAACCTGCTGGCCTCCAGCATCTACTTCGACCTGCGCGTGGTCTGGGGCGATGACCGCGGCTGCGAGCAACTGCGCCAGGGCATCCTCGAGCAGGTCGCCGACAACCGCCTGTTCCAGCGCATGATGGCGGACAACGCGCTGCGCCAGAAACCGCCGGTGGGGCGCTTCCGCGAGTTCGTCCTGACCCGCAGCGGCAACGACAAGGCCGCCACCCTCGACCTCAAGGTGCAGGGCCTGACACCCTTCGTCGATGGCGCGCGGCTGCTGGCCCTGGCCAATGGCATCAGTGCCAACAACACCCTGGAACGCCTGCGCCAGCTGGTGGAAAAGGAAGTCATCGACCCGCTGGACGGCGGCGCCTTCGAAGAGGCCTACCATTTCATCCAGCAGACCCGCATGCAGCAGCACCAGATCCAGACCCGGCAGAACCTGCCCTACTCCAACCGCGTCGACCCGGACAACCTCAACGACCTCGACCGACGCATCCTGCGTGAATCCCTGCGACAGGCCCAGCGCCTGCAAAGCAGCCTGGCCCTGCGGTACCAACTATGAGTCTGTTTGCCTGGCTGCGCCCCAGCCAACCCGAGCTTACCGAGGAACAGCGCCAGCACCTGGCCCGACTGGCCGCCGCGCCGACCTGGAGCGAGCAGTCCCTGCGCCAGCAGCGCTGGGTGGTGCTGGACCTGGAAACCAGCGGCCTCAACGTCAACCGTGACCAGGTGCTGTCCATCGGCGCGGTGGTGATCGAGGACGGCGCCATCGATTTCAGCCAGCAGTTCGAGCGCACCCTGCACCGCCACGACCACAAGCTCGCCCCCAGCGTGCTGATCCACGGCCTGGCGCCCAGCGCCATCGCCGCCGGCTGCGACCCGGCGCAAGCGCTGCTGGAGCTGATGGACTTCATCGGCGACAGCCCGCTGCTGGCCTTCCATGCCGGCTTCGACCAGCGCATGCTCGCCCGCGCCCTCAAGGACAGCCTCGGCTACAAGCTGCAGCACCCGTTCATGGACGTGGCCGAGCTGGCGCCCCTGCTCAACCCTGACGTGGTGATGCGCGATGCCGGGCTCGACGACTGGGTCGCCCACTTCGGCCTGCACGTGGAAGAACGCCACAACGCCAGCGCCGATGCCCAGGTCACCGCCGAACTCAGCCTGATCCTGTTCAGCCAGGCCCGACGCCAGCTGCTGGACAGCCCGAAACAGCTGGAGCAGCGCCTGCAGAGCTGGCGGCGCAAACGCCAGCACAGCCACGGCTTGTAATACCTTTCCGAAAAAGAACGGCGGTTAATCCGATGAGCGTTAATTGCACAGTGCCACGTGCTCTGACACAATCGAGAATAATTCTCGTTAGTTAACACATTCTTCTTCGGGGAACACCTTGTCGTCGATACCTAGCCCTCACAGCGAGCTGGTTGGCGCACTCTATCGCGATCATCGCGGCTGGCTGCTGAACTGGTTGCGGCGCAATCTCGCCAGCGCCGAACGCGCCGAAGACCTGAGCCAGGACACCTTCGTCCGCCTGCTCGGGCGCGACGAACTGCCGGCACCACGCCAGCCGCGGGCGTTCCTCATGGCCGTGGCCAAGGGCCTGCTGTTCGACCACTTCCGTCGCACCGCGCTGGAACAGGCCTACCTCGACGAACTGCTGCTGGTGCCGGAGGGCGAGCAGCCTTCGCCGGAAGCCCTGCACCTGATCCTCGAAGACCTCAAGGCCATCGACCGCCTGCTCGGCAAGCTGTCGAGCAAGGCCCGCGCGGCGTTCCTCTACAACCGCCTGGATGGCCTGAGCCACGCCGAGATCGCCGAGAAACTCGGCGTCTCCGTGCCGCGGGTGCGCCAGTACCTGGCCCAGGGCATGCGCCAGTGCTACATCGCCCTGTATGGCGAGCCGACATGAACGCGCTCAACACCGCCCCGGTGTCCGCCCGGGTGCTCGACGCCGCGATCAACTGGCAACTGTGCCTCGATGCCGGCAGCGGCAGTCCCCAGCAACGCGCCGAGTTCGAGCGCTGGCATGCCGCCAGTGAGGAGCACGCCCGCGCCTGGTCGCAACTGGGCATGCTCGACCAGCGCTTCGCCGCCGCTGCCGGTCCGGCGCGCAAGGCCCTGCAGCAGTCCCGCGTCGGCCTGCGCCAGCGCGTGCGCAAGCTCGGTGGCGGGCTGGCCAGCCTGGCCCTGGTCGCCGGCCTGCTGGGCTGGGTCAACGCTCACCAGAGCCTTGGCTACTGGCTGGCCGACCAGCGCACCGCCACCGGCGAGCAGCGCAGCCTGCGCCTGGACGACGGCACGCTGATCAGCCTGAACACCCATTCCGCGGTGGATATCCGCTACAACGCCAAGGAACGCCTGATCGTCCTGCACGATGGCGAGATCTCCATCGAGACCGGGCACAAGGGCAACGATGCCCGACCGTTCGTCGTCGCCACCGGCGATGGCCGCATGCGTGCACTGGGCACGCGCTTCCTGGTGCGCCTGGAAGACGACGGCACGCGTCTCAGCGTGCTGCAGTCGGCGGTGGCGGCCAAGCCGCAGGACAGCGGCGACGAGCAGGTGCTGCACGAAGGCCAGCAGGTGCTGATGAGCCATGACCGCCTCGGCCGGGTCGACACCCTGGGCCTCGGCGTCGATGCCTGGACCCGCGGCATGCTGGTGGTGGACAACGTCCGCCTGGGTGACCTGGTGGAAGAGCTGGCCCGCTATCGCAACGGCTACCTGGGGGTCGCACCGGAGGTGGCGGACCTGCGGATCACCGGGAGCTTCCCGCTGAACGATACCGACCTGGCGCTGCAGTCGCTGCTGCCGACCCTGCCGGTGCAGGTGCAGCAGCGCACGCCGTGGTGGGTGACCGTGGTGGCCCGCGCCGAGAAATAGCCGCTGGCCTTTCGGGCCTCATCGCGGGTAAACCCGCTCCCACAGGGTCTTGTATGCACCTTGTGTGGAGCTGGCTTGCCAGCGATGAGGCCCTCACGACCACCACCTGAATCTGAATCGAAAATATTTTCACTCACCCCTATCACTTTCCGTTTCTCGCTCGGCATGGAGGCTAGTCAGTACAAAATTCCCGTCGAGGACCCGCATGACCCGCTCAATCGAAAGCTTCCTGCGCCCAAGCCTGCTGGCCATGGCCATCGCCATCGCCGCGCCCCTGGCCAGCACCCAGCTGATCGCCGCCGAAGCGCGCAGCTACAACCTGCCTGCCGCCCCGCTGGCCAGCACCCTGAACCAGATCGCCAGCCAGGCCGGCATCGCCCTGGCCCTGGACCCGGCCCTGGCCAACGGGCGCACCTCGGCGCCGGTCAACGGCCAGTTCGACGCGATCAGCGCGCTGCAACAGGCACTGCGCGGCACCGGCCTGCAACTGCAGCAGAGCAGCGCCGGCACCTACAGCCTGGTCGCCGCCCCGGAAGGCAGCCTCGCCCTGCCGGAAACCAGCATCAACGCCACCAGCACCTATGAAAGCGCCTGGGGCGCGGTGGAAGGCTACACCGCCACCCGCACCGCCGCCGGCAGCAAGACCGACACCGCCATCGCCGAACTGCCGCGCTCGCTGACCGTGGTCACCCGCCAGCAGATGGAAGACCGTCCGGTGCTCAACCTCAACGACGCCCTGCGCTATGCCGCCGGCGTGCAGAGCAGCGGCTACGGCTCCGACTCGCGCAGCGACTGGCTGCTGGTGCGCGGTTTCGAGCCGACCCAGTTCCTCGATGGCCTGCCGCTGCCACGCGGCAACTACGCCACGCCGAAGATCGAAACCTGGAACCTGGAGCGCGTCGCCGTGCTGCGCGGCCCGGCCTCCTCCGTCTACGGCCAGACCCCGCCCGGCGGCCTGGTGGACATGGTCACCCGCCGCCCACAGGCCGAGAACAGCAACGAGATCGAAGTCCAGGTCGGCAGCAACGAACACAAGCAGATCAACTTCGACAGCACCGGCAAGATCGACGACCAGGGCCAGTTCCTCTATCGCCTGAGCGGTACCGTGCGTGACAGCGGCTCGCCGATCGACCACGTTCCGGACAAGCGCTACAACCTGGCGCCAAGCGTGACCTGGAACATCAACGACGACACCAAGCTGACCTTCATCTCGCAGTTCACCCGCGACGATACCGGCATCACCGGTCAGTTCCTGCCATTGCAAGGCACCAAGCTGGCCAGCGCCGCGGGCAAGATCTCCCACCACAAGAACCTCGGTGATCCGGACTGGGAATCCTACGACCGCACCTACTACGCGCTGGGCTATGCCTTCGAGACCCGCCTCAACGACATGTGGCAGTTCCGCCAGAACCTGCGCTACACCCGCAACGAGCTGGACTTCAAGGGCATCACCGCCGGCGGCATGATCTGGCCAGCAGGCCCTGACGAGGCGGTCCTGCCCGACGGCACCGTCAGCCGTACCGCCGGCATCGTCGAGGAAGACATCAGCCAGTTCGCCGTGGACAACAACTTCCAGGCCGACTTCCAGACCGGCGCCATCAACCACACCCTGCTGCTCGGTCTCGACCACCAGCGCTCCACCTCCGATGCGCGCTGGCGCTGGGGCTCGGCTGGCGTGCCGACCAGCAACATCCACCGGCCGATCTACGGACAGGACTTCTCCAACGTCCAGTACTTCGACATGTACGACTACAACCAGAAGATCCAGCAGACCGGCCTCTACGTGCAGGACCAGATGGCCCTGGACAACTGGCGCCTGACCCTCGGTGGTCGCGAAGACTGGGTGCACAACGGCACCACCTTCCACAACATGGGCGATGCCACCACCACCCAGCGCGACAAGAAGTTCAGCGGCAACGCCGCGTTGAGCTACGTGTTCGACAACGGCATCACCCCGTACATCGCCTACGCCGAGTCCTTCCAGCCGGCGATCGGCACCCAGGTCTCCAGCACCAGTGCGTTCAAGCCCACCGAAGGCAAGCAGTACGAACTGGGCATCAAGTACCAGCCACCGGGCAGCAAGACCCTGCTGACCGCGGCCGTGTTCGACCTGACCCAGAAGAACCTCTCGGTGACCGAAGCCAACATCACCCGCCAGGTGGGCGAAGTGCGCAACCGCGGCCTGGAGCTGGAAGCCACCTCCGACCTGAGCGAAAGCCTCAAGCTGGTGGCCTCGTACACCTACAACGACAGCGAGATCATCAAGGGCAACGACGGCGAGAAAGGCAATCGCCTCAAGCAGGTACCGCGCAACCAGGCCACCGCCTGGGCGGACTACACCTTCCGCAGCGGCCTGCTCGACGGCTTCGGCGTCGGTGCCGGCGTGCGCTACGTGGGCGACACCTACGGCAACACCACCAACACCGACTGGGGTCATGTCGGCTCCTACACCGTCTACGACGCCTCGGTGCACTACGACCTGGGCCGCGTGAACAGCAGCCTGAAAGGCGTGACCGTGGCCGTGGATGCGAAGAACCTGTTCAACAAGGACTACCTGTCCACCTGCGATGGCTACTACGGCGACGAACGCAACGTGGTTGCCAGCGTGAACTACAAGTTCTAAGCCTCGATGAAGAGCAAGACCATCCGCACCTGGTCCGCGATCCACACCTGGACCAGCCTCATCTGCACCCTGTTCCTGCTGTTGCTGGCGGTGACAGGGTTGCCGCTGATCTTCCACCACGAGATCGACCACCTGCTGGGCGACGCGCCCCAGCTCAAGGTCATGCCCGCCGACACGCCCAGGCTGGACCTCCAGCAGCTCGTACTGAAGGCGCAGGCCCACCGCCCGGGCGAGGTGATGCAGTACTTCGGCTGGGACGAGGACGACAGCAACGGCGTGGTCGCCATCATGGCGGCCACTGCTGGCACCGAGCCGAACTCGTCGCACACCTTCATGCTCGACGCCCGTACCGGCGACGCCGTGGAAATGCCGTCGGCCAACGGCGGCTTCATGATGGTCATGCTGCGCCTGCACGTGGACATGTTCGCCGGGCTGCCGGGCAAGCTGCTGCTGGCCTTCATGGGCGTGCTGTTCGTCGTGGCGATCGTGTCCGGGGTGGTGCTCTATGCCCCGTTCATGCGCCGCCTCGACTTCGCCACGGTACGCCACGACAAGTCGCGGCGCCTGCGCTGGCTCGACCTCCACAACCTGATCGGCATCGTCACCCTGACCTGGGCGCTGGTGGTGGGGGTGACCGGGGTGATCAGCGCGCTGTCCGACCTGGTCATCGCCGCCTGGCGCAACGAGAGCCTGGCGACGATGGTCGCGCCCTACCGCGATACGCCGCCCTTGACCGAACTGGCGCCGGTCAGCCGGGTATTGGACATCGCTGCGCAGGCGGCACCGGGCATGCAGCCGGACTTCATCGCCTTCCCCGGCACGCGCTTCTCCAGCGAGCACCACTATACGGTGTTCATGAAGGGCAGCACGCACCTGACCTCGCACCTGCTGACGCCAGTGCTGATCGACGCCAGCGACCTGCAGGTCACCGCCGTCGGCGAGCGGCCCTGGTACATGGACGCCATGGGCCTGTCGGCGCCGCTGCACTTCGGTGACTACGGCGGCCGGCCGATGCAGATCCTCTGGGCGGCGCTGGATGTGCTGACCATCATCGTGCTCGGCAGCGGGCTGTATCTGTGGTGGGTGCGTCGGCGCTCTGCGACGGAGGCAGGCCGATGAACTGGAAGCTCTTTGGCATGCCGCTGCTGATCGGCGTGCTTGGCGCGGCCGGGCTGTTCGCGGCCCTGCTCGGTGACGGCTGGTGGGATGCCCTGGCCTGGCTCGGGCTGGGATTGCCGGTGTGGTATGGCTTCAGGGGGTTCTTCCGGTAGATCTGTTGTGCCCCGATCGCTGCGGTTCGGCCTTCAGCAACACCAACGATCCGAGCCCGGGAACATTCCCCCGGAAACCCGATCCAACCCTCGTTTTCCCTGCCTTTACGGCTGACGAGGTCCCTCCCCATGAAACGTTTCGCCCTGGTCACCCTGGTGGCCCTGGCCGCCAGTTCGGCCTTCGCCTTCAACCTCAACGACGCGGCCAATGCCGTCTCGGCCATGCAGGGCCAGCAGAACAAGGCCCCGGTCCAGGCGCCCGAAGCCTCGGCCAATCTGCTCAACACCCTGGGCAAGGAACTCAAGGTCACTCCGGAACAGGCCATCGGTGGTACCGGTGCCCTGCTCGGCCTGGCGCGCAACCAGCTGAGCAGCGCCGACTACGCGCAACTGAGCAAGGCCGTGCCGGGCCTTGACATGCTGTCCGGGGAGAACGCCCTGGGCGGGCTGGCGGGGCTGGGCGACCTGCTCGGCAAGAGCGGCGAGGCATCGGCCCTGAGCAATGCCCTGGGTGGCAATGTGAAGAACGGTACCGACCTGAGCAACGCCTTCAGTGCCCTGGGCATGGATACCGGCATGATCGGTCAGTTCGCCCCGCTGATCCTGCAGTACCTCGGCCAGCAGGGCGTGGCCGGGTCGTTGCTGCAGAGCCTGTCCGGCATCTGGGGCAATGGCGTGACCGCACCACTGGCCCCGACGCCGCACTCATCGGTTTAATTCGGCCCGCAGGCGCTCGATGCGCGCGTCCTTGTCCTGCCACAGCTGGTTGACCCAGGCCTGCACGGCCTGGCGCAGCGCCGGGTCGCTCTCGTAGTCGCCGGCCCACAGCGTCGGGTCCAGCGGACGCACCTCGATGTCGACGATCACCCGCGGAATCGAACCGCTGACCAGGTCCCAGAAGCCCGGTGCCTTGTCGCCGGGATAGACGATGGTCACGTCCAGCAGAGCATCGAGCTGCTCGCCCAGCGCGGCGAGCACGAAGGCCACGCCACCGGCCTTGGGCTTGAGCAGGTAGCGGTACGGCGACCCCTGGGCCTGGCGCTTGGCCTCGGTGAAACGGGTGCCTTCGAGGTAGTTGACCACGGTCACCGACTGGCGCTTGAACAGCTCGCAGGCGGCCTTGGTGATTTCCAGGTCCTGGCCCTTGAGGTGCGGGTGCTTGTCGAGGAAAGCCTTGCTGTAGCGCTTCATGAACGGGTAGTCCAGCGCCCACCAGGCCAGGCCCAGCAGCGGTACCCAGATCAGCTCCTTCTTGAGGAAGAACTTGAAGAACGGGATCTTGCGGTTGAGCACCTGGATCAGCGCCGGGATGTCCACCCAGGTCTGGTGGTTGCTGACGCACAGGTACGAGGTATCCACGCGCAGGTTGGCGTTGCCGCGCACGTCCCAGCGGGTGGGAATGCACAGGGAGAAGATCAGCTTGTCGATCTCGGCCCAGGTCTCGGCGAACCACATCACCGCCCGCGAGGCATGGTCGCGGTAGCGGCCTGAGAGGACCAGCTTGAGCAAGGCACAGAGCATGAGCGGTCCGATCAGGACCAGGGTGTTGAGCAACAGCAACAGGGTGACCAGACTGCCGGTGAGCAGGCGACGCATAAGTCCACTCTTATTGTGGGAAAACAGTCGGCCATTTTAAGCAGCCGGATGAGGAACACCAAACGTCACCGGCATACGGTCACAGACAAATGTTTCACATTATGTGCTTTACCGTGTCTTGCCGAACCAATGCCCCGACGGCAGTCTAACCCCTGTCTTTTCCAGGAAGCCCGCCCTTGAAACCACTGATCGCCCTCCTCGGCCTGCTGTCCCTCCCGGTGATGGCCGCCGAACCCACGCTCTACGGTCGCTACGAGTACATCAGCGTCTCCGACATCGGCGAGACCTTCAAGGCCAAGATGGACACCGGCGCCCTCACCGCGTCCCTCTCGGCGAAGAACATCGAGCAGTTCACCCGCGACGGCGAGGACTGGGTACGCTTCCGCCTGGCCACCAAGGACGCCGACGGCAAGGTGTACGAACACAAGCTGGCGCGCATCAGCAAGATCAAGAACCGCGCCGACGAGGAAGACGAAGAAGGCGTCGACCTCGCCCATCGCCCGGTGATCGACCTGGAGCTGTGCCTGGGCGACGTCAAGCGCACGGTCGAGGTCAACCTCACCGACCGCAGCAACTTCAACTACCCGCTGCTGATCGGCGCCAAGGCCCTGCGCGAGTTCGGCGCCGCAGTGAACCCGGCCCGCCGCTTCACCGCCGGCAAGCCGGGCTGCTGACGCAGCAGCGGCAAGCGATAAGCGGCAAGTCAAAGCAGATCGCTTTACACTTGCAGCTTCCCCCTTACAGCTTGCTGCTGCCTTATGCCCCATATCCTCATCGTTGAAGACGAAGCCGCCATCGCCGACACCCTGGTCTTCGCCCTGCAGGGCGAAGGCCACAGCACCGAGTGGGTGACCCTCGGCCAGGCCGCGCTGGAACGCCAGCGCCAGCAGCCGGCGGACCTGGTGATCCTCGACATCGGCCTGCCGGACATCAGCGGCTTCGAGACCTGCCGCCAGTTGCGCCGTTTCAGCGAGGTGCCGGTGATGTTCCTCAGCGCCCGGGACGGCGAGATCGACCGGGTGGTGGGCCTGGAGATCGGCGCCGACGACTACGTGGTCAAGCCGTTCAGCCCGCGGGAAGTGACGGCGCGGGTGCGCGCGATCCTCAAGCGCATGGCGCCCCAGGCCACCACGACGACAAGCGCCACCGGTCCATTCAGCCTCGACACCCTGCGCATGCAGATCCACTACCGCGCGCAGTTGCTCAACCTGACCCGCCATGAGTTCCGCCTGCTGCAGTGCCTGCTGGAACAGCCGGAGCGGGTGTTCAGCCGCGAGCAGTTGCTGGACGCCGTGGGCGTGGCCGCCGACGCCGGCTACGAACGCAGCATCGACAGCCACATCAAGAGCCTGCGCGCCAAGCTGCGCGCGGTCGCCGCCGACGCCGAGCCGATCCAGACCCACCGCGGCCTGGGCTACAGCTACAACCCGGCGCACAGCTGATGCGCCTGGGCATCCGCATCTTCCTGGTGTACTTCCTGTTCGTCGGACTGACCGCGTATTTCGTCCTCAACACCGTGCGCGAACAGGTGCGCCCGGCGGTGCGCCAGTCCACCGAGGAAACCCTGGTGGACACCGCCAACCTGCTCGCCGAGATCCTCCGCGACCAGGTGCGCGCCGGCACCCTGGCCCAGAGCGACCTGCCCGAACTGCTCAAGGCCTATGGCCAACGCCGGCCCAACGCGGCTATCTGGGGCCTGGCCAAGACCGAAGTGAACCACCGCATCTATGTCACCGACGCCAGGGGCATCGTCCTGCTCGACTCCAGCGGAGAAGCCGTCGGCCAGGACTACTCGCGCTGGAACGACGTCTACCTGACCCTGCGCGGCCAGTACGGCGCGCGCTCGACCCGCAGCGACCCGAACGATCCGGATTCCTCGGTGATGCACGTGGCGGCGCCGATCCTCGCCGACCACCAGGTGATCGGCGTGGTCACCGTGGCCAAGCCCAACCGCTCGCTGCAGCCCTACGTCGATCGCTCGGAGCGGCGCCTGATCAACCTCGGCATCGGCCTGATCGTGCTCGGCCTGCTGGTGGGCGCGGCGCTGTCCTGGTGGCTGGCGCGCTCGCTGCGGCGCCTGACCCGCTATGCCCAGGCGGTCAGCGCCGGCGAGCGGGTGGCCCTGCCACACTACCGCGGCGGTGAACTGGCGCTGCTGGCCGCGGCGGTGGAACGCATGCGCAGCCGCCTGGAAGGCAAGGACTACGTCGAGCGCTACGTGCACACCCTGACCCACGAACTGAAAAGCCCACTGGCGGCGATCCGCGGCGCCAGCGAGCTGCTGCAGGGACCGATGAGCGAAGAGCAGCGCCAGCGCTTCGCCGGCAACATCGAAAGCGAAAGCGCGCGCATGCAGCAACTGATCGAGCGCCTGCTGGGCCTGGCCCAGGTCGAGCAGCGCCAGGGCCTGGAAGAACAGCAGCAGGTGGCCCTGGCGGCCATGGTCGACGACTTGCTGGTGGCCCGCGGGACGCGCATCGAAGGCGCCGGCCTGCAGGTCCGCCAGCGGGTACCGGCCATGACGCGGCTGTACTGCGAGCCCTTCCTGATGCGCCAGGCCATCGGCAACCTGCTGGAGAACGCCCTCGACTTCACCCCGTCCGGCGGCCTGCTGGTGTTCGAACTGGAGCGCGAGGCGCAGCGCGTGGCCCTGAGCCTGTACAACCAGGGCGAGGCGATTCCCGACTATGCCCTGGGCCGCCTCAGCGAACGCTTCTATTCGCTGCCGCGACCGGGCACCGGACGCAAGAGCACCGGGCTGGGCCTGAACTTCGTCGAGGAAGTGCTGCAACTGCACGGCGGCACGCTGGAGATCGCCAACGTCGAGGACGGCGTGCGGGTGCGCCTGTGGCTGCCGCTCGAACGCCTGAGCTGACACCCGCGCGACAAAAAGCCCACACAAACTCCACACGGGCTCCCGCGACGCTCCACACAGCACCGGCAGACTGGGCTCCTTCTCAAGCGGAGCCCCTCCATGAACAAGAACCTGAGTCTCAAACTCGGCACCGTCGCCCTGCTGGTGATGGTCCTGCTGATTCCCCTGCTGATGATCGGCGGCCTGATCGACGAGCGGCAATCGCTGCGCGACAGCGTGGTCGAGGACATCGCCCAGAGTTCCAGCCATGCCCAGCAGATCAGCGGCCCGCTGCTGGTGGTGCCGTACAGCCGGTACGAGCGGGTGTGGAAGGTCCAGGACGGCAAGAGCCTCCAGGAGACCCGGGTCAACAAGGGGTACCTGACCTTCCTCCCGGACACCTTCGTCCTCGACGCCAGCGCCGACACCGAGCTGCGTTCGCGCGGCATCTACCAGGCCCGGCTGTTCCATGCCCGCAGCCATGTCAGCGGGCAGTTCAAGGTACCCGCCAACTGGGGCATCACCGATGACCTCGACGACTATCGCTTCGACACGCCGTTCATCGCCGTGGGCATCAGCGATATCCGCGGCATCCAGAACGGCCTGCAGCTGCAACTCAACGGCCGCACCCTGGACTTCGCCGCCGGCAGCCGGCTCGACTGGCTCGGCGGCGGCGTGCACGCCATGCTCGGCACACTCGATCACGGCACGGAACTGCGCCTGGACTACGCCTACGACCTCAACCTGCAGGGCACCGGCCAGCTGTACGTGCTGCCGGTGGGCCGCAGCAGCAGCGTCAGCCTCGCCGCCAACTGGCCGCATCCGAGCTTCATCGGCAACTACCTGCCGACCCGGCGCGAGATCGACGACAAGGGCTTCCAGGCCCAGTGGCAGACGTCGTTCTTCTCCACCAACCTCGAGGAGGCCCTGGCCCGCTGCGTGGACAGCGAAAGCTGCGCGGACTTTCGCGGACGCGCCTTCGGCGTGAGTTTCGTCGACCCGGTGGACCAGTACCTGAAGAGCGAGCGGGCGATCAAGTATGCGCTGCTGTTCATCGCCCTGACCTTCGCCGGCTTCTTCCTCTTCGAGGTGCTGCGCGACCTCAGCGTGCACCCGATCCAGTACGGCCTGGTGGGGGCGGCGCTGGCGCTGTTCTACCTGTTGCTGCTGTCGCTGTCGGAGCACATCGGATTCGCCCCGGCCTACCTGGTCTCGGCGGGCGGCTGCGTGGGTCTGATCGGCTTCTACCTGTGCCACGTGCTGCACAGCCATGCCCGCGGACTCGGCTTTGCCGGCGGCCTGGCGGTGTTGTACGCGCTGTTGTACGGACTGCTGAGCGCCGAGGACTATGCGCTGCTGATGGGCGCCTTGCTGCTGTTCGCGCTGCTCGGGGTGTTCATGGTGCTGACGCGGCGACTGGACTGGTACCGGACCGGGCAGGTACGGGCATGAGCGGGCTGCGGGAGGAACGGGCGTTCGGTGAGGCCCTGGTTCAGGGGATCAGGGTCTTGTGGAGGGCCGAGGTTCTTGTGGAGGCTTTCAGTCGGTCATCGCGGGTAAACCCGCTCCCACAAGGTTCTCGGCCGGCAACAGGATGTGCAACTGGCGCGGACGCTGTGGGAGCGGGTTCACCCGCGATGGCGGTGGTGCGGTCCGTGGATGGCTTCAGGCCGGAACGGTCGCCTTCATCGACGCCCGCTGACTGACCTCGGCATACCAGGCCGCCAGCTTCGGCTGCCGCTCGCGCCAGCCGAAGTCCGGCATGCGCAGATCGATATAGCCCAGGGCACAGGCCACGCCGATCGCCGCCACGTCGAACACCGAGGCCAGCTCGGCCACATGCTCGGCCTCGAGGTTGGCCAGGCTGCGGCGGATCTTGTTCTGCTGCGCCTCGACCCAGCCATCCCAGCGTTTCTCTTGCGGACGGATGAAGGTCTCGTAGCGGGTCAGCACCGCCGCGTCGAGAATCGCATCGGCCTGCGACGCCAGGGTCAGGCGCCGCCAGCGTGCCATGCCCTCGCGCGGGATCAGCGGGTTGCCGACATGCTGCAGGTCGAGAAACTCGAGGATCACCCGGCTGTCATGCAGCACGGTACCGTCGTCCAGGCGCAGGGCCGGCAGCTTGCCGATCGGGTTGCTGGCATTCAGCGCGTCGTCCGGGGCGATGGGGGTGATCACCGTCGGCTTCAGGGCAACCCGGTCCAGTTGCCCGGTCTCGTGCAGCATCACCATGACCTTGCGCACGAAGGGCGAAGCCGGTGAGTGGAACAGGGTCATGCTCGGTGTGGCCATGGTGGCTCCTCAGTTGCCTTGCAGGCTGGGCGGCAGGCAGACGCCGGTACCGCCGATGCCGCAGTAGCCATCGGGGTTCTTCGCCAGGTACTGCTGGTGGTAGGCCTCGGCGAAGTACACGGTCGGCGCCTGGGCGATCTCGGTGGTGATCTCGCCGAAGCCGGACTTGCTCAGCTCGGCCTGGTACTGGTCGCGGCTTGCCTCGGCTTCCTGGAGTTGCTGCGGCGAGGTGCAGTAGATCGCCGAGCGGTACTGGGTGCCGATGTCGTTGCCCTGGCGCATGCCCTGGGTCGGGTTGTGCAGTTCCCAGAACATCGCCAGCAGCTCGCGGTAGCTGAGCTTGTCCTTGTCGAACACCACCAGCACCACTTCGGTATGGCCGGTCAGGCCCGAGCAGACTTCTTCGTAGGTCGGGTTCGGGGTGATGCCGCCGGCATAGCCGACCACGGTGCTGATCACGCCTTCACGCTGCCAGAAACGCCGCTCGGCGCCCCAGAAGCAACCCAGGCCGAAGATGGCGAAGTCCACGGCGTTTTCGAAGAAAGGACCGAGCAGGGGCGTTTCGCTGAAGACGAAGTGCCTTTCCGGCAGGGGCATCGGGGTTTCACGGCCAGGCAGGGCCTGTTCCGCGGTTGGCAGGACGCTTTTATTCACGAGAATCTCCGAACGCAGGACCATTACCCATTCCTCTTGTCAGGTAGGCGGCATCGCAAGCGATGCCATCATTGGGATAGACCGGTAGTGTGCCCGAGTGTTGCGTGGCTGTCAGGCCGTCGGACCGCGGGGATAGCGCTTGAGCTTGTCGATCAGTTCATCGCCCGGGATCGGCTTGTCGAACAGGTAGCCCTGGCCGACGTCGCAGCGGTGCCGACGCAGGAAAGCCAGTTGCTCGGCGGTCTCGATGCCCTCGGCGACCACCTTGAGCTTGAGGTTGTGGGCCATGGCCACCACCGCCGAGGTGATTTCCATGTCGTCCTGGTTGTCCGGGATCTCGTTGATGAAGCTGCGATCGATCTTGATGATGTCGATGGGAAACTTCTTCAGGTAGCTCAGCGACGAATAGCCGGTGCCGAAGTCGTCCATGGCCAGGGTCAGGCCCAGTTGCTTGAGCTGGTCGAGCTGGCGCCGGGTGTCCTCGGTGGCTTCCAGCAGCAGGCCCTCGGTCAGTTCCAGCTCCAGCAGGTGTGGCGGCAGTTCCTCTTCCTGGAGGATGTTGGCGATCGAGGCGACCAGGTCCGGGTCGGAGAACTGCTTGGGCGACAGGTTGATCGCCACCTGCAGGTTGCCCATGCCCTCCTCCGCCAGTTGCTGGCTCATGCGGCAGGCCTGGCGCGCCACCCATTTGCCGATGGGGATGATCAGGCCGGTTTCCTCGGCGACGCTGATGAACTGGTCCGGGCGGATCATGCCCTTCTCCGGGTGGTTCCAGCGCAACAGCGCTTCCAGGCCGAGCAGGCGCCCGGTGCGCAGGCACAGCTTGGGCTGGTAGAACACCTGCAGTTCGTTCTGCGCCAGGGCGCGGCGCAGGTTGTTCTCGACGAACAGCTTGTAGCTGGCCTCGGCGTTGAGCGCCTCGGTGAACACCTGGACCTGGTGCTTGCCGTTGGCCTTGGCCTTGTGCAGGGCCAGGCCTGCGTTCTTCATCAGGGTCTGCGGGTCGCGGCCATGCAGCGGCGCGCAGGCCAGGCCCACGGAGCCGGTGACGTTGATCAGCTGGTTGTCGACGAACATCGGCTTGTCGAGGGTGTTGAGCAACTGCTGGGCGGTCTGTTGGCCGCTTTCCATATCGGTGTTGTCCAGCAGCACGGCGAACTCGTTGCTGGCGAAGCGCGCCAGGCTGCCCCCCGGACTGAGGCTGTTGCGCAGGCGCCGCGCCAGGCTGACCAGGAGCTTGTCGCCGGTCTGGTGGCCGAGGCTGTCGTTGATCCGCTTGAAGTTGTCGATATCCACCAGCAGCAGGCAGATCGGCGTGTCGCTGTCGCGGGCGAAGCGCTCGTCGAGGTTGCGGATGAACGCCGGGCGGTTGCCCAGGCCGGTCAGGTTGTCGGTGTAGGCCAGGCGCTCGATGCGCTGCTGGGCGAGCTTGCTCTGGGTGATGTCTTCGTAGATGCCGATGTAGTGGGTCAACTCGCGGTTGTCGCCATACACCTTGGAAATCGACAGTTGTCCCCAGTAGGGCTCGAGGTTCTTGCGCCGGCTCTTGAACTCGCCCTGCCAGCTGTTGCCCATGGCCAGGCTGGACTCGTCGAACAGCAGTTCGCTGAGGTTCTCCAGGGCCGACAGCTCGGACAGGCGATGGCCCTGGACTTCCTCGGAGCTGTACTGGGTGATCGCGGTGAAACTCGGGTTGACGTACTCCACCACGCCGTCGCGGTTGACCAGCAGGAAGGCGTTGGCGCTCTGCTCCACCGCGCGCTGGAACAGGTGCAGGGCACTGGTGGCGGCGCGGCGGTTATGGTTGTTGATGACCTGGGCGAACTGGTCGGCCAGCTCGCCGGCGAAGGCGATCTCGTCGGTCTGCCAGGCCCGCGGGCTGCCGCCGTGCTCGAGGCAGAGCACGCCGACCACCTGGCCATCGATGCGGATGCTGGCGTCGAGCATGGCGATCACGTCGCGCGGGCGCAGGCTCTCGGTGATATCGCGGGTGCGCGGGTCATGGCTGGCGTTGTGCGCGTCGATGGCGCGGCTGGTGTGCAACGCCTCCAGGTAGTCCGGGAACAAGCCGGCGTCGATCGGCTTGGGCGTCCGGTATTCGCGGGTCTCGCGATAGAACGCGGAAATCGGCTCCAGGCGCTGGCCTTCCAGGTACCACAGGCTGGCGCATTCGATCTTGTAGATGTCGCAGGCGCTGCGGGTGATCAGCTCGGCCGCTTCCTGCAACGAGTTGCCGGCACTGTAGCGGTGCCGCGCGAGGTGCAGGATCAGGTCCTGCTGGGCGCGCACGCGTTCCAGGTGCTCGAGCTGCTCCTGCTGCGCCTGCTGGTTCAGCTTGAGGGCGATCTGCAGGCGGCTGTTGCGGGTTTCCAGGTCCTCGGCGCTGAGTTCGGGGCTGAGCCCCTCCTCGTCCAGCACCAGCAGGTAGCCGCGCAGCAATTGGCGGTTGTGCTGCTTGTAGGCCTCGCCCAGCTCCAGCAGGTTCAACGGTCCGCTGTTGGTGTGCAGGGTGTAGCGACTGACGTAGTGATTGCTCACCGTCAGCTGTGCCTGGATGGCGTCATGCAGCTTGTAGCGGGCCTCGGGCTCCATCAGGCTGGCGTAGGGCGAGCCGACCAGGGCACAGAGTTCCACGGCCGGCAGGCCGAATTGACGTTCGCAGCCCGGATCGAGATAGAGCATCGCCCAGCTCGCTTCGTTCAGCCGCTCGAAACGCAGCATGCCGAGCCGTGATGGCACCGGTAACTGCGTCACTACCTCGGCCGCCGGACGGCTGGCAGCATCGGTTTGGCTCTTCATGGGAAGCTCGCTCGAATAAGACTGATGGCACGGGCGTTGGCACTTTGCTATGCACGTCGGGCAAGGTTGCATCATGCGTCGGAGGCTGACAAGCACCAAGGTTGGCGACTGTTTGATCTATATCGGCCAGGGGATGCATTTCTTCAACTTTCAAGCCGTAACGCGGACCCTGTGGGAGCGGGTTCAGCCGTTATTCCGGGCAAAAAAAAGCCCCGCCAGAGGACGGGGTTGAGGTACGAGCGTGGCAGCTCGAAAGGGTCAAGCCCTGTCTCCCCCGGCAGAGGGAGACAGGTCACAGCTTTTGCTTACAGCAGCATGGTGCGGATGTCGCCCAGCACGTCACCCAGGCGCTTGGTGAAGCGCGCGGCGGCGGCGCCGTTGATCACGCGGTGATCGTAGGACAGCGACAGCGGCAGCATCAGCTTCGGCTGGAAGGCCTTGCCATCCCAGACCGGCTGCATGGTGGCCTTGGACACACCGAGGATCGCCACTTCCGGAGCATTGACGATCGGCGTGAAGCCGGTGCCGCCAATGTGGCCGAGGCTGGAGATGGTGAAGCAGGCACCTTGCATCTCGTCTGCGGAAAGCTTCTTGGTCCGGGCTTTTTCGGCCAGGGCAGCAGCTTCGGCAGCCAGTTGCAGCAGGCTCTTCTGGTCGACGTTCTTGATCACCGGGACCAGCAGGCCATCCGGGGTATCCACGGCGAAGCCGATGTGCACGTACTTCTTGCGGATGATCGCCTTGCCGCTTGGCGCCAGCGAGCTGTTGAAGTCCGGCAGTTCCTTGAGCAGGAAGGCACAGGCTTTCAGCAGCAGCGGCAGCACGGTCAGCTTGACGCCGGCTTTCTCGGCCACGGCCTTCTGCGCGACGCGGAAGGCTTCCAGCTCGGTGATGTCGGCGGAATCGAACTGGGTCACGTGCGGCACGTTCAGCCAGCTGCGGTGCAGGTTGGCGGCACCGACCTGCATCAGGCGGGTCAGGGCCACTTCTTCCACTTCACCGAACTTGCTGAAGTCGACGGCCGGGATCGGCGGGATGCCCGCGCCACCGGTAGCACCAGCGGCAGCGGCCGGTGCTTCCTTGGCCTTCTGCAGCATGGCCTTGACGTAGACCTGCACGTCTTCCTTCAGCACGCGGCCGTGCGGGCCGGTCGGCGCCACGGCGCTCAGCTCGACGCCGAACTCGCGGGCCAGCTGGCGAACCGCAGGACCGGCATGCACTTTCGCACCGCTTGGCGCAGGCGCGGCAACCGGGGCGGCAGCGACTGGAGCAGCGGCAGGTGCGGCGGCCGGCGCCGGGGCAGCAGCGGGAGCGGCAGCCGGGGCAGCAGCAGCGGCAGGGGCCGGAGCGGCGGCCTGCGCAGCGCCAGCGACTTTCAGCTTCAGGATCAGGTCACCGGTGCCGACTTCGTCGTCCAGTTTCGCGATCACGGCTTCGACCACGCCAGCCACCGGGGCCGGGATTTCCATGGAAGCCTTGTCGGACTCCAGGGTGATCAGCGACTGGTCGACTTCGACGGTATCGCCGACCTTGACCAGTACTTCGATGATCTTGGCCTTGCCCGACGAACCGATGTCCGGCACGTGGATGTCCTGCACGGCGGCGGCAGCCGGGGCGGCAGGCGCAGCAGCCGGGGCCGGAGCAGCTTCGGCCGCTGCGGCGGCAGGCGCGGCAGCAGCAGGTGCGGCGGCAGGTGCCTCGGGGGCCGCGGCAGCGGCACCCTCGACTTCCAGTTCCAGCAGTTCGTCGCCTTCCTTCAGGCGATCGCCCAGCTTGACCTTCAAGGCCTTGACCACGCCGGCCTTCGGCGCGGGGATCTCCATGGAAGCCTTGTCGGACTCCAGGGTCAGCAGGCTCTGGTCGGCCTCGATACGATCACCGACCTTGACGAATAGCTCGATGACTTCACCTTCACCGCTGCCGATGTCAGGTACGCGAATGAGTTCGCTCACTTAAAAATACTCCTCAGCAGTCCAGTGGGTTGCGCTTGTCCGGGTCGATGCCGAACTTGACGATGGCGTCGGCCACCACCTTCGGTTCGATCTCGCCACGGTCAGCCAGGGCTTCCAGGGCAGCCAGCACGACGAAGTGACGGTCGACTTCGAAGAAGTGACGCAGCTTCTTGCGGCTGTCGCTGCGACCGTAGCCATCGGTACCCAGGACCTTGAATTCTTTGCTTGGAACCCACTGGCGAATCTGCTCGGCGAACAGCTTCATGTAGTCGGTGGAGGCGATGACCGGACCCTTGCGACCGCTCAGGCACTGCTCGACGTAGGTCTGCTGTGGCTTCTGGCCAGGCTTCAGGCGGTTGGCGCGTTCCACGGCCAGGCCGTCGCGACGCAGTTCGTTGAAGCTGGTGACGGACCAGACGTCGGCACCGATGTTGAACTCTTCGCGGAGGATCTTCGCGGCTTCGCGGACTTCGCGCAGGATGGTGCCGGAGCCCATCAGCTGAACGTGGTGCGCGGCGTCGCGGGTGTCTTCTTCCAGCAGGTACATGCCCTTGATGATGCCGTCCTCGACACCGGCCGGGATGGCTGGCTGCTGGTACGACTCGTTCATCACGGTGATGTAGTAGAAGACGTCCTGTTGCTCTTCGGTCAT
>Ga0206116_1000263_pt1 | contig 71208 bp, 66 predicted proteins | sample 3A1Ametagenome_FD_178000 | JGI IMG/M metagenome (GOLD analysis project Ga0206116, IMG submission 178000) | Enriched microbial communities from leaf-cutter ant dump, University of Wisconsin, Madison, United States - 3A1A | ecosystem: Environmental > Terrestrial > Nest > Insects nest > Nest dump...
CCGCGACGAAGACCTGCGCGCCGACCGCCAGCCCGAGTTCACGCAGATCGACTGCGAGACCTCGTTCCTGGGCGAGGAGGAAATCCGCGCCATCTTCCAGCGCATGATCACCGAGGTGTTCAAGAAGCAGCTGGACGTGGACCTGGGCGAATTCCCCATCATGACCTACCAGGAAGCGGCGCGCCGCTTCGGCTCCGACAAGCCCGACCTGCGCGTGAAGCTCGAATTCACCGAGCTGACCGACGTGATGAAGGACGTGGACTTCAAGGTCTTCTCCGCCCCCGCCACCACCAAGGGCGGCCGCGTGGTGGCCCTGCGCGTGCCCGGCGGCGCGCAGATCTCGCGCGGCGAGATCGACGCCTACACCGAGTTCGTGAAGATCTACGGCGCCAAGGGCCTGGCGTGGATCAAGGTCAACGAGGCTGCAAAAGGCCGCGACGGCCTGCAGTCGCCCATCGTGAAGAACCTGCACGATGCGGCCATCGCCGAGATCATGAAGCGCACCGGCGCGCAGGACGGCGACCTGATCTTCTTCGGCGCCGACAAGGAAAAGATCGTCAACGACAGCATCGGCGCGCTGCGCCTGAAGGTCGGCCACAGCGAATTCGGCAAGAAGAGCGGCCTGTTCGAGGACCGCTGGGCGCCGCTGTGGGTGGTGGACTTCCCCATGTTCGAGCACGACGAGGAAGAAGACCGCTGGGTGGCCGTGCACCACCCCTTCACCAGCCCCAAGGACGGCCATGAAGACCTCATGGACACCGACCCCGGCCAGTGCATCGCCAAGGCCTACGACATGGTGCTCAACGGCTGGGAGCTGGGCGGCGGCTCGGTGCGTATCCACCGCGCCGAGGTGCAGAGCAAGGTGTTCAGCGCCCTCAAGATCAACCCCGAGGACGCCCGCGCCAAGTTCGGCTACCTGCTGGACGCGCTGCAGTACGGCGCGCCCCCGCACGGTGGCCTGGCCTTCGGCCTGGACCGCCTCATCACGCTGATGACCGGGGCCGAGTCGATCCGCGACGTGATCGCCTTCCCCAAGACCCAGCGCGCGCAGGACCTGCTGACGCAGGCGCCTTCGCCCGTGGACGAGAAGCAACTGCGCGAGCTGCACATCCGCTTGCGCAATCCGGCGGCGGCGCAGTAACGCCGGAGGAAATCCAAAAAACGCCAAGGCGCTTCGGGGCCTTGGCGTTTTTCTTATGTGCGTGGCTTTGAGGTGATGGCTAAAATGGCCATTAAAACTACCGGAAGCTCGCCATGCAAGTCACCGCCACCGAAGCCAAGAACCGCTTTGGCTACTACCTCAGCCAATCCGAGCGCGAGCCGGTGCACGTGCTCAAGAACGAGCGCGTGGCAGGCGTCATCGTGTCGGCCGCTCGCTATGCCGAGCTGACGGCGCTGGAGCAAAAGAAAAACCTGGCACAGCGCAAGCGCGAGTTCAACGAGACCTACAGGGACTGGATCGCCGAGCAAAACGCCCACCACGAAGCGCATGGCCTGTGGTGCGAAGGGCTGGTCGCCTGGCAGGGGCAGTCTTGAATGGCGCAGTTCGATTTCTATGCCAATCCGCAGCCCGATTCGCGCCGGTTCGTACCGTACGTGCTGGATGTGCAAAGCGCGCTGATCGACCAGCTTGGCACCCGGCTGGTGATGCCGCTGTCGCGCGTGGGCGTGCAGCAGGCACGGTTGCCCACCAGCCTTTGTCCCATCCTGGATGTGGCGGGCGAGCCGCTGGTGTTGATGCCGCATCTGGCCGCACCGATGATCGTGCGGCTGTTGAAGAAGCCCGTGGGGTCGCTGGCCCATCGTTCGGCCGAAATCACGGGGGCCATGGATGCCGTACTCAGCGGATTCTGAAATGCCTATGACCTACTCCAACGGAAAGCTCCTGCGGCTGGCAGCCGTGGTGGCCGCCATGTTCCTGTTCGCTGCCTGCGGCGAAAAGAAAACCGAACTCGGCCAGGGCGGCTCCGTCGTCACCGGCTCCGCGGGCCCGCAGGGCGCACGGAACGCGGCGCGCGAGCTGCAGCGCTGCGATGCGCCCGTGGCCACCGTGGCGCTGGCCGAGAACCCGAATGGCTACACCATGGGCGCGGGCTACCAGTTGCCCGCCTCGCCCGTGCCGCTGATCAAGCTGCTGGCGCAGCAAAGCGGGTGCTTTCGCGTGGTGGACCGGGGCGCGGGCCTGCGCGGCACGGTGCAGGAGCAGGACCTGAAGAACGCGGGCGTGCTGCGCGGGAACTCTACCGTGCACAAGGGCCGCGGCTACGAGGCGCAGTACACGCTTACGCCCAGCCTTACCTTCAGCGAGCAGGACGCGGGCCGGGGGCTGGCGGGCGTCATCGCGATGATTCCGGTGCTGCGCGACATCGCGGGCCTGGCCGGGCTGGTGGAGCAGGTGAAGTTCAAGGAGGCGCAGACCGCGCTGCTGCTGTCCGACAACGAGACCACCGAGCAGGTGGCCGCCGCCACGGGCGCGGCGCGCACCACCGACCTGGGGGTGGGCGGCTTCGTGCTCGGGCGCCTGGGCGGCGGCGCGGGTGCGGGCTGGAGCAACACCAACGAGGGCAAGGTGATCGCCGCCGCCTTTCTCGACGCGCACAACCAGCTCGTGGCCCAGGTGCGCGCGCTGCAGACCAAGGAGCTGCCGCCGCCCGTGCCCACGGTGGCCGGGAAGTCCTGACGGGCATGGCCTACAAGATCCCCCAATCGGTGCTGGTGGTGATCCACACCCCGGCGCTCGACGTGCTGCTGCTGCGCCGCGCGGGCAGCGCCGATCCGGCGGTGGCGCACTGGCAGTCGGTCACCGGCAGCAAGGACAGCGAGGACGAGCCCTGGCATGCCACGGCCGCGCGCGAGGTGCGCGAGGAGACGGGCATCGACGCGCATGCCAGCGGCTGCGTGCTGCGCGACTGGGGCATCGAGAACGAGTACGACATCTGGCCCGCATGGCGGCACCGCTACGCGCCCGGCGTGGTGCGCAACCGCGAGCGCATCTTCAGCCTGTGCGTGCCCGTCGGCACGCCCGTGGTGCTCAGCCCACGCGAGCACCTGGAGTGGCGCTGGCTGCCCCGGCTGGAGGCGGTGGATTGGTGCTTCTCGCCCTCGAACGCCGAGGCCCTGCTGATGCTGCCGCACTGCCTGGCTGCCCTGGCGGAGGGGGACAAAACTTAAGGCATTTTTGGCCTCTGGCGCCCATCTGGACTGCGCAAGCAGCTCCTCTTTCAGGAGCGTCAGCCGTCCTTCACACAGTTGCGCGAGAATGCCCGCATGCAGCGCGAAGACATCCTGCGGGTAGCCACCTACAACATCCACAAGGGCGTGCAGGGCCTGGGCCCGGCGCGGCGGCTGGAGATCCACAACCTGGGCCTGGCCGTGGAGCAGCTCGATGCCGACATCGTCTGCCTGCAGGAAGTGCGCAAGCTGCACCGGCGCGAGCAGCACTACTTCGACCGCTGGCCCAACGTGCCCCAGGCCGAATACCTCGCGCCCGAGGGCTACGAGGCCGTCTACCGCACCAACGCCTTCACGCGCCATGGCGAGCACGGCAATGCGCTGCTCACGCGCTGGCCCGTGATCGGCCACCAGCACGAGGACATCTCCGACCACCGCTTCGAGCAGCGTGGCCTGCTGCACGTGGAGGTGGAATTCCACGGCCAGCGCGTGCACGTGATCGTGGTGCACCTGGGGCTCATCCCGGGCAGCCGCGTGCGCCAGGTCGAGCAGTTGCAGCGCTTCATCGAGCGCGAGGTGCCGCCCGGCACGCCGCTGGTGGTGGCGGGCGACTTCAACGACTGGGGCTCGCAGCTCCAGCGCATGCTGCGCCGCTTCGGCCTGCACGAGTACGAGGAGCACCGCGCCTTGACCTACCCCGCGCGCCTGCCGCTCGCGCAGCTCGACCACGTGTACGTGCGCGGGCTCACGCCGCTGTCGCTGCACGTGCCGCGCGGGCGCATCTGGTGGCGCATGTCGGACCACCTGCCCTTGATCGCCGAGTTCCGCCTGTGAGGCGCAGCGCGCCCGAGCCCACCCCCGGCCACCGCGTCCAGCTCCTGCAGGGCGCGCTGGAATTCTTCCCCGCGCTCGTGCGCGAGATGGAGCGCGCGCGCCAGTCCATCCATCTGGAGACCTACATCTTCGACACCACCGGCGCGGGCGCCGAGGTGGCCGAGGCGCTGATGCGCGCGGCGCGGCGCGGCGTGCGCACGCGCCTGGTGGTGGACGGCGTGGGCACCGGGCCGCTGCCCCTGCCGTGGCGCCTGCGCCTGCAGGAGGCGGGCGTGCAGGTGCGCGTGTACTCGCCGCTCGGGCCGCTAGGCCTGCTGCTGCCCATGCGCTGGCGGCGGCTGCACCGCAAGCTGTGCGTGGTGGACGGGCAGGTGCTGTTCTGCGGCGGTATCAACGTGCTCGACGACTACCACGACCCCAACCACGGCGCGCTCACCGCGCCGCGCTTCGACTTCGCCGTGCGCACCGAGGGGGGGCTCGCCGCCCAGGCGCAAGGCGCCATGGAGCAGCTGTGGCGCCGCATGCAGGCCGTGCGCGACATGCGCCTCTACAAAGTGGCCGAGGCCGTGCAGGCGCTGCGCGACACGGGGCGCGGCGCGCTCCAGGGCCCTGGCGAAGGCGGCGGCGTACGCGCCGCGCTGCTGCTGCGCGACAACGTGCGCAACCGCGGCCGCATCGAGCGCGCCTACCGTCGCGCCATCGGCGCCGCGCGGCACGAGGTCATCATCGCCAACGCCTACTTCCTGCCCGGCGGCAAGCTGCGCCGCGCGCTGGTGCTGGCCGCGCGGCGCGGCGTGCGCGTGCAGCTGCTGCTGCAGGGGCGCTACGAATACTTCATGCAGTACCACGCCGCGCGGCCCGTGTACGGCACGCTGCTGCGCGCGGGCGTGGAGATCTACGAGTACGAGCCCAGCTTCCTGCACGCCAAGGTGGCCGTGATCGACGCCCAGGGCCCTCGGCCCTGGGCCACGGTGGGCTCGTCCAACCTCGACCCGCTCTCGCTGCTGCTCGCGCGCGAGGCCAACGTGGTGGTGGAGGACGCGGCCTTCGCCGCCGGGCTGCGCCAGCGCCTGCGCCACGCCATGCGCAACGCGGGCCGCCGCATCGAGCCCGCGCGCTACGAGCGCCGCCCCTGGCGCGAGCGGGCACTGGGCTGGGTGGCCTATGCGCTCATGCGCGCGGCGCTGTGGGTGACGGGCAAGCGCTACTGAGGCTGCCGAGCCCGAACGTCCCGCATCTCCCGCATGCGCCAGGCATCCAGCGCCGCGACCAGGTGGATGCCCAGCAGCATCAGCCCCGATTGCCACAGCAGGGCGGGCGCCACGTCCTTGCTCGGCCACCAGGCGGCCCATGCGGCATAGGCGAAGGGCAGGGCCAGCGCGCACCAGGCCACGAACAGCACCAGCGCCGAGCCCGCACGGCGCTGCAGCCATTGCCCCGTGCCGGGCAGCAGCAAGGACGCCAAAGCGTGCAGCCGTGCGCGGCGGCGGTTGCCGGGCGCGTGCGCCGCAACAGGGGCTGGCGCCTGCGGCGCGGGCGCGTGCTGGAGCAGTGCCGCCACGCGCCGCGCCGTGTGGGCACTGCTGGCGGTGCCGCCGAGCGTGCTGCCATCGGCCAGGAGCAGTGTCAGATAGACCGCGCCCGGCGCCAGCCAGCCCTGCGCCCGCAGCCACCAGCGCGGTGCGCGGGACAGGGGCACGGCCCGCGCCGACCGGATGGCGCCGCGCGGATAGGCCGCGTGCAGGCGCACGTCGCGCCCATTGAACCGGAACGCCAGCAGGCGCTGGTTGGTCAGCACGAGCCAGCGCGCGCCCAGGAGCAGGGTTTCGCGCGGCTGCTCGCCCGGCTGGCACAGCAGCCAGAACCCATCGGGCCGGGCCAGCAGCCGCAGCGCGCGCTGGGCGGCCACGGGCTCCAGCGCGGGCTGCGTCTGCACGCGCCGGGTGATCTGGCGCAGGAGCAGCACCAGGGCCGCCAGGCAGGCGAGCCAGGGCGCCGCCACCAAGGCGGTGCGCATCCAGCCGCTGGGCAGCAGCGGCAGCAGCAGGCGCCCCATGGCGGGCAGGAACTGGTACAGCGCCACCATTACCAGGGCCAGCCCCAGTTGCTCCGGCCACAGCGCGGAGGTCTGCAGCCGGATCTGCTGCCACGCCGACAGCGCGGGCTGGCCGGGGATGTGCGGCGAGCAGGTGCCGCCTTGCGCCGCCGCGGCCCACTCGGGCCGCAGCCGCGCCAGCTTGGCCTGCGCCTCCAGCCGCTGGCTGCGCACCGCCAGCACCAGCCCCAGCACGAACAGCGCCACGGCGCTGCCCAGGCCCACGCCGTACCAGCGGCCCCAGGCGGCAATGTCGCCGCGCCGCCCGGCCAGCGCGGCGCGCACCTCGGCGCTGCCCCAGTCCCCCAGCAGGGCCCGGCCTGGGCCGTAGCGCACCACGGCAAAGCGCTGGCCGTCGACCACCAGCAGATTGGCGCCCAGCCGTGCCATGGCGCGCGGCTCCAAGGCCTGTTGCCCGTGTGGCAGCGGGTAGACGGCCTGCGTGCCGCCGGGCCACACGTCCACGATGTGGCCGGTCTCCATGTCGTTGCGCAGGCGCGCCACGGTGCCCACGGGCGCCTGGGCATCCGCCGCATCGCGGTAGGGGGCCACGGCCAGCCCCAGGAAGTACCCGCCCGGCGCCTCCCCGGTGAGCGCGATGCGCTGCGCGGGCGCCATGCTGGCACCGTCCAGGCGCACCAGGGCAGGGCGGTTGGTGTCGGTGGTCCACCAGCCGCCGCCGTCCCGCTCGTCCCACCACAGGCCGTTGGTGAATCGGTAGGTATCCGCCGGGGACTGCCCCAGGAACTGTCCCTGCGGCCCGAACTGGGCCACGGCATGGCCGCCGCCGGTGGCGATGGCCACGCGCCCATCGGGCGCGAACGCGAAGTGGATGGCGTTGCTCGCGTGGCGCTCCAATGCGGCGGGCCAGGCGGGGGCGATCCTGCGCAGGGGCTGTGCGCCGTCGGCCGACAGTACATGCAGCTCGGGATGGTGGCGCGTCCAGGCCACCAGGTGCCCGTCCGGGTGCGCCGTGAGGATGCCCGCCGGGCCTGGCAGCCCGGCCTGGGCCGTGGTCACGGTCTGCAGACGCTGGCCCTGCGCGTCGAGCTGCCACAGTTCGTCGTCCACGCTCAGCCAGACCTGGCCGCCGGGCAGCACGGCCAGGCCCCATGGCCCTTGCACGGCGGCCTTGCGCTGCCCGGCCCACAGCGCCAGGGCCACGCAGCCGATGGCCAGCAGCAGGCAGCCCACGGCCAGGAATTTGAACAGCCGCAGGCGCGCGGGTGCGGTGGCGGAATGCATCGCGGATCCTTCCCTCTCGTTGTTGGAGGCCCGAGCATACCCAGTGGCGGAAGGGGTGGTTGCGCTCCTGTTTGTATAGCTGCTTTCGCGCTCTGGGTAAGCGCTGGAGGCCTAAAACCCTGCAAACCTTCGGCGTGGCATTCGCTGTTACGATGCGGGCATGTCTTCCCCATCCGCTGCACCCCCCGCCCCGGCGCCCGACGAGGGCACGCCCGTCTCCGTCAAGATCCGCGAGCGGCTCGTGGCGGCCCGCAAGCGCTTCCATGCGAACGACAACATCGCCGAGTTCCTGCAACCCGGCGAGCTGGGCGCGCTGCTCGACGAGGTCGAGGCCAAGATGCAGGGCGTGCTCGACAGCCTGGTGATCGACACCCATGACGACCACAACACCCGCGCCACCGCGCGCCGCGTGGCCAAGATGTACATCAACGAGGTGTTCAAGGGCCGCTACGCCCCGGCGCCTGCGATCACCGAATTCCCGAACGCCGAGCACCTGAACGAGCTGATGATCGTCGGCCCCATCACCGTGCGCAGCGCGTGCAGCCACCACTTCTGCCCCGTGATCGGCAAGATCTGGATCGGCGTGATGCCCAACAAGAGCACCAACGTGATCGGCCTGTCGAAGTACGCGCGCCTGGTCGATTGGGTCATGGGCCGCCCGCAGATCCAGGAAGAGGCCGTGGTGCAACTGGCCGACCTCATCATCGAGAAGACTCGCCCCGACGGCCTGGCCGTGGTGCTGGAGGCCAGCCACTTCTGCATGTCCTGGCGCGGCGTGCGCGAGATGGACAGCAAGATGCTCAACTCCGTGATGCGCGGCGCCTTCCTGACCGACCCCACGCTGCGGCGCGAATTCCTGTCGCTGATCCCCGGCAGGAACTAAAAGCAGCGGTCTCTGTCTCTCAACGCTTTTCTCCTCATCCTGCTCGCGGGCTTGGTCCACGCCTGCTGGAACATCGCCGCCAAGAAGGCTGGAGGCGACTCGCGCTTCGCGTTCTTCACCTCGGCGCTCATGATGGTGCTGTGGGCGCCGCTGGGCTGGTGGCTCGGGCGCGCAGCCGTGCCGCTGTGGGGGACGGTGGAGTGGGGCTTCGTGCTGGCCAGCGGCCTGCTGCACGTGGCGTACTACGTCATCCTGCTGCGCGGCTACCGCAAGGCGGACCTCACGGTGGTCTACCCGCTCGCGCGCGGCTCGGGGCCGCTGCTGTCGTCGCTCGTGGCCATCACGCTGCTGGGCGAGAGGCTCTCGCTGTCCGGCGGCCTGGGGCTGGCGGGCGTGGTGGGTGGCGTGTTCCTCATCGCGGGCGGGCCCGCGCTGCTGCGCGCCACGCGGGATGCGGCGGCGCGCCGGCGCGTGCACGCGGGCATGCGCTACGGCGTGCTCACGGGTGCCTTCATCGCGGCCTATACGGTGGTGGACGGCTACGCGGTCAAGGCGCTGCTCATGTCGCCCATCCTCGTGGACTACATGGGCAACTTCGTGCGCGTGGCCGTGCTCGCGCCCACCGTGCTGCGCGACCTGCCCGCCGCGCGCGGCCTATGGCGCACGCAGTGGCGCTTCGCGCTGGTGGTAGCGGCGGTGAGCCCTGTGGCCTACGTGCTCGTGCTCTACGCCATGCAGACCGCGCCGCTGTCGCACGTGGCGCCCGCGCGCGAGGTTTCCATGCTGTTCGCGGCGCTGATCGGCGGGCACTTGCTCAATGAGGGCGACCGCGCCGCGCGCGTGGCGGGCGCGGTGCTCATCGCGGCGGGTGTCACCGCGCTGGCGCTCGGGTAACGATGCTGCTCATCGGCTGCGACTTCTCCAGCAGCCCCACGCGGCGCAAGCCCATCGTGCTCGCGCAGGGGCACCGGCAGGGCGGCCGCGTGGTGCTCACGGGGCTCGAACGTTTTGAAAGCCTGGCCGCCTTCGGCCAATGGCTGGCCGCGCCGCAGGCCTGGGTGGGCGGGTTCGACCTGCCCTTCGGCCTGCCGCGCGAACTGGTGCAGGCCCTGGGCTGGCCGCTCGGCTGGGCCGCCTGCATGGCGCACTACCGCGGCCTCACGCGCGCGCAGATCCGCGATGCGTTCGCGGGCTTTTGCGCCGCGCGGCCCGTGGGTGGCAAGTTCGCGCACCGCGCCACCGATGGGCCCGCAGGGTCGAGCCCCTCCATGAAGTGGGTCAACCCGCCCGTGGCCTACATGCTGCACGCGGGCGTGCCGCTGCTGCTCGATGCGGGCGTGCACCTGCCGGGCTTGCATGCGGGCGATGCGTGCCGCGTGGCGCTCGAGGCCTACCCTGGCCTGCTCGCGCGCGAAGTGCTGGGCCGGCGCAGCTACAAGAGCGACGACCCGGCCAAGCACACGCCCGAGCGGCTCATCGCGCGCAAGGACCTGCTGGCTGCGCTGGAGACGGGCCGCACCCGCCTGGGCCTGCGCCTGGTGCTGAGCGCCGCGCAGCACGATGCCCTGGCGCAGGACGCGAGCGGCGACAGCCTGGACGCCGCGCTCTGCCTGCTGCAGGCCGCCTGGGGCGAGCAGCGCCACGCGCAGGGCGATGCACTGTACGGCCTGCCCGCCGCGCTCGACCCGCTCGAAGGCTGGATCGTTACGGCTTGATACGCCCGTGCCGCAGGCGCTTCACGCGGGCAGCGCAAAAATCCGCTTCCGTCGCTCGACCGCATGGTGCCGCAATGACCGCCCTCGCTTCCTGGACCCGTTTCGTACCCCGCCGCCCGCTGTGCGCCGCCCTGGCCACCCTGGTGTGCCTGGCTGGCGCGCCTGCCCAGGCGGGGCCGCTGCGCGACCGCCTCGCGCAGCGCGCCGAGGAGGGTCTGGACGACGGTGCGGGCGAACCTTCGGCCGCATGGCCCCTGCCCGCCCAGGTGCGCGTGCTGCGCGATGTGCCCTACGGCCCGCACGCGCGCCAGCGCATGGACGTGTACCTGCCGCCGCACCCGCAGGGCGCGGGCGTGGTGTTCATGGTGCACGGCGGCGCCTGGAAGCATGGTGACAAGGCCATGGGCCGCGTGGTGCAGCACAAGGTGGAGCGCTGGGTGCAGCAGGGCGTGGTGCTTGTGTCCATCAACTACCGGCTGCTGCCCGAGGCCGGGCCGCTCGCGCAGGTGGAGGACGTGGCGCGCGCCCTGGCCGAGGCGCAGCGCCTGGCCCCCGGCTGGGGCGCCGACCCGCACCGCTTCGTGGCCATGGGCCACTCGGCGGGCGCGCACCTCGTGGCGCTGCTCGCCGCGTCGCCCGCGCTGCAGCAGCGGCTGGGCGCGCGGCCCGTGCTTGCCACCGTGGCGCTCGACAGCGCCGCGCTCGACGTGCCCGCCATCATGCAGCAGCGCCACCTGCGCCTGTACGACGCGGCCTTTGGGGCCGACCCGGCGCAGTGGGCGCTGGCATCCCCCGTGCAGCAACTGCGCCAGGCCGCGGCGCCGGTGCTGGCCGTGTGCTCCAGCCGCCGGCGCACTGCCTGCGGCCAAGCCCAGCGCTTCGCGGCGCAGGGCCGCGCGCTGGGCATGCGCGTGCAAGTGCTGCCGCAAGACCTCTCGCACCGCGAAACCAACGAGAACCTGGGCCTGCCCGGCCCCTACACCGATGCGGTGGAGGCCTTCCTGCGCTTGGTCGATGCGAAGATGCTGCCATGACGCCCATTCCACCGCACCTCCTGCGCCGCCGCGCCGCCCTGGCGGGCGTGGTGGTGGCAACCGTGGCGCTGGGCGCGGCCTGGGCGGCGCCCGCGCCGTGGTACTACTGGCGCAGCAAGCTCAACGGCGCCCGCGTCTGCGCGCAGACATCGCCCGGCGCAGGTTGGGTGCGCGACAGCGACCCCTACGAGGGGCCGATGTGCCAGCCGCGCCGCCGCGTGTTCGTGCTGCCCGCGAAGCCGGGCCCTGCGCGGTGACGAGGGCCCGCGGGCAGGTGCGCGGGGCCCTCGCAGGCGACAATGGTCCGTCGCGTTATTGAACCCGTTCCATGCCATCCCTCGAAACCCTCGTTGCCTTCTTCGGTGTCGCTGTGCTGCTGGGCCTCACGCCCGGGCCCGACAATGTCTTCGTCCTGCTGCAATCCGCCCAGCGCGGCTGGCGCGCAGGCATGTGCGTGGTGATGGGCCTGTGCTGCGGCCTGGTGGTGCACACGGCCGCCGTGGCGCTGGGGCTGGCGGCGGTGTTCGCCGCGTCGGCGCTGGCCTTCACGGTGCTCAAGTTCGCGGGCGCGGCCTACCTGGCCTGGCTGGCATGGGGCGCGCTGCGCGCCCGCGCCGCCGTGCCCGGCGATGCGGCGCCGGCAGCGGACGCCCCCGCAGGGCTGGGGCGCATGGTGGGGCGCGGCATGGTGATGAACCTCACCAACCCCAAGGTGCTGATCTTCTTCCTGGCCTTCCTGCCCCAGTTCGCCGACCCCGCGCGCGGCAGCGTGGCCGCGCAGCTCATGGTGCTGGGCGTGGTCTTCATGCTGGCGACGCTGCTGGTGTTCGGCGCCATCGCCTGCTTCTCGGGCGCGTTCGGCGCGATGCTGCTGCGCTCGGCACGCGCGCAGACGGTGCTCAACCGGGTGGCGGGGCTGGTGTTCCTGGGGCTGGCGGTGCGGCTGGCCACGGCGCAGCGGTAACTATTGTTTTGATAGCTACTTGCGCAATACTGGTGGGCGCTAGGGCCTGATTTTCTATAATTTTTCCGTGGCGGGCGGCACGGGCCATGGCCGCTGCGGCCCGCGCATCTGCTCGAAGGCATGCGCTACGCGCAGCACGCCCAGGTCGTCGAACCGCGCCCCCGCGATCTGCAGGCCGATGGGCAGGCCATCGGCCGTGTAGCCGCAGTTGACGGACGCGGCGGGCTGCTCCGACATGTTGAACGGCACGGTGAAGCCGATGTGCTCCAGCGGCCGCAGCGGGTCGTTGGTGGGCGAGGGCAGCTCGGCCGCGAAGGCCGGCATGGGCGCCACGGGCGAGAGCACGTAGTCGAACGCGCTGCAGGCCCGCACGGCGGCCACGCGCGTGGCGTGGAACTGCTGGCTGGCGTGGAAGACCTCCACGCCGCCCATGCCCGCCGCGCTGTCGGCCCAGGCACGGATGTAGGGCAGCACCAGGGCGCGGCGCGCCTCGGGCAGGGCCTGCAGGTCCACGTAGGAGCGCATGCGCCAGAAGCGGTCCATGCCGTCGAGCATGGCCGGGGTCATGAAGGGCGCCAGGGGCTCGACGATGGCGCCCGCCTGCTCGAAGCGGCGCGCGGCCTGTTCGATGGCAGCGCGCACCTCGGGCTCCACGGGCAGGCCGCAGCCGGCATCGAGCTGCAGGCCGATCTTCAAGCCGCGCAAATGTTCGGGCGCGGCGTCGAAGCGGTCCCAGGCAATGTCCTGTGCCGGCAGGCTCATGCTGTCGCGTGCGTCGGGGGCGCTGAGCACTTGCATCATCAGCGCCGCGTCGGCCACGGTGCGCGTCATGGGGCCTGCGGCGCGGCCCTGGTAGGGCGGGTCGATGGGGATGCGGCCCAGGCTGGGCTTGAGGCTGAAGATGCCGCACCAGCCCGCGGGCAGGCGCAGCGAGCCGCCGATGTCGGTGCCGATGTGCAGCGGCCCGTAGCCCGCAGCGGCGGCCGCGCCGCCGCCCGCGCTCGATCCGCCGGGGCCCTTGCGCAAATCCCACGGGTTGCGCGCGAGCGGGTGGAAGGACGACAGGCCCGACGACAACATGCCGTAGTCCGGCATGGTGGTTTTGGCGATGAGCACGGCCCCGGCCTCGCGCAGGCGCGCGGCGGGCGGGGCGTCGGCGGGGGCGGGCGTGAGCACGCTCGCGGCCGTGCCCAGCGGCGTGGGGTCGCCGCGCGTGGCGATGTTGTCCTTGATGGTGGCGGGAACGCCGTCGAGCGGCCCCAGGGGCTGGCCCGCGCGCCAGCGCGCCTCGCTCGCGCGGGCCTGGGCCAGGGCCTCCTCGGGGCGCAGCAGGTAGGTGGCCCGCAGGTGCGGCTCCCAGCGCGCGATGTGGTCGAGCACCGCTTGCGTGGCCTCGACGGGCGAGAGGCGGTGCGTGCGGTAGGCGGCCAGCAGCTCGCGGGCCGGGAGGTCGTGCAGCGCGGTCATGCCCAGTCTCAACCCCACGAAAGCGCGGAAAGGTCGTTCACGAACACCGGCATGTCCTTCCACAGCCCGCGCAGGTTCTTGGCGGCCACGGTGACCCATTGCGGCTGGTACAGGAAGGCGTGCACCGCGTCCTCGGCCAGCAGGCGCTGCGCGTCGCCCAGCAGGCGGGCGCGGTCGGCGGGGCGCGCGGCGTTCTGGATCTGTTCGTACAGCGCGTTGAACTTGCCGGAGTGGTAGCCCCAGTAGTAGTCGGGCTTGGCGAAGTTGCCGAGGTCGAAGGGCTCCACGTGCGAGACCAGCGTCAGGTCGTAGTTCTTGGCGCCGTAGGTGCCGCTGAGCCACTGCGCCCATTCCACGTTCTGCAGCTTGGCCACGATGCCCACCTTGGCGAGCTGCGCGGCGATCACCTCGCCGCCCTGGCGCGCGTAGGGCGCGGGCGGCAGGGTCATGGTAAGTTCGAGCGGCGTCTTCACGTCCGCCTCGGCCAGCAGGCGCTTGGCCTTTTCCACGTCGTAGGGGTTGATGCCCGTGGTGTCCACGTAGCCGAAGGCGCCGGGCACGTAGTGGCTGCCGATGGGCACGCCCAGGCCGTCGGCCGCGCCCTGGATGACGGCCTTGCGGTCGATGGCGGCGGCGATGGCGCGGCGCACGCGCACGTCGGTGAAGGGCTTGCGCGCGTTGTTGATCGCCAGGATGGTCTTGGCGCGCGATCCGCTCACGATCACCTGGAAGCGCGGGTCGGCCTTGAACTGCGCCAGGGCGCGCGGCGTGACGCGCGGGAAGGCGTCCACGTCGCCCGCGAGCAGCGCGGCCACCTCGGCGGCCGGGTCGGGGATGAAGCGGAACGTGGCGCGGCGGATGCGCGCCGCCGCGGGGTTGCGGTAGCCGTCCCAGCGGGCGAGCGTGACCGAGGCACCCCGTGCCCAGGCGCCGAGCCGGTACGGGCCCGTGCCCACGGGGTGGGTGGCGTTGGTGCCGGCGCTCTTGGGCTCGACGATGACGGCCGTGGCCTGGCCCAGCACGAAGAGGAAGTCGGGGTCGATGTCCTTGTGGATGACGACCACCGTGTGCTCGTCCACCACCTGCGTGGTCAGCGCGGCGAAGGTGCTCCGGTCCTTGTTGGTGCTCTTGTCGCCGCCCGCGCGCGCGAACGAGAACTGCACGGCGGCGGCGTTGAATGGCTCGCCGTTGTGGAACTTCACGCCGCGGCGCAGGCGGAAGGTGTAGGTCTTGAGGTCGGGCGACACCTCCCAGCTCTCGGCCAGCAGGGGCGAGACGCTGCCGTCGGCGTTGATCTTGGTGAGGGTCTCGAAGACGTTGTAGAGCACCACCTCGCCGATCGACGAGGCGGCGCCCGCCGTCGGGTCCAGCCCGGGCGGCTCCAGCACCAGGGCGAGGGTGACGGTGTCCTTCTTGCCTTGCGCCCAGGCGGCGGCGGGCGGGCAGGCGCTGGCGGCAGCGGCCAGCGCGCTGCTGGCAAGGACGGATCGGCGGTTCAACATGGCGGGCTTGGCGGCGAAAGAGGGGAGCCTGCTTTTTACACCACCATCGCGGGCACCGCATCGACCAGCGCGCGCGTGTACGGGTGCTGCGCGTGGCCGAACAGTGCGGCGGGCGTGCCGCGCTCCACGATGCGGCCCTGGTGGAGCACGGCCACCTCGTCGCACAGGTGCTGCACAACGGCCAGGTCGTGGCTGATGAGCAGGTAGGACAGGCCCAGGCGCTCGCGCAGGTCCTGCAGCAGGTTGAGCACCTGGGCCTGCACGGACACGTCGAGCGCACTCACCGGCTCGTCCGCCACGATCAGGCGCGGGCGCGTGACCAGGGCGCGTGCGATGGCGATGCGCTGGCGCTGGCCGCCCGAGAATTCGTGCGGGTACTTGCTGCCGTCGGTGGGGCGCAGGCCCACCTCGGCCAGCGCCTCGAGGGCACGCTCATGCTGCTCGGCGCGGCTGGCATGGCCCTGGGCCGCGAGCGGCTCGGCCACGGTGCGCGCCACCGTGCGGCGCGGGTCCAGCGAGCCGTACGGGTCCTGGAACACCATCTGGAAGTCGCGCCGCGCGGCGCGCAGCGCCCCGGGCGCGAGTGCGTGCAGGTCCTGCCCCAGCAGGCGCACGCTGCCCGCCGTGGGCGTGTCGAGCGCCATCACGATGCGTGCCAGCGTGGACTTGCCCGAGCCCGATTCACCCACGATGCCCAGGCTGCGGCCCGCGGCGATCTCGAAGCCCACGCCGCTCAGCGCCTGCACCAGCGGCGGCGGCGCGAACAGGCGCTCGCGCGGCAGGCGGTAGGCGTGGTGGATGTCGCGCACTTCGAGCAGCGGGGGCGCGGCGGTCATGCCATGGCCTCCGGGCGCAGGCAGCGTACTTCGTGCCCGTCGTGCAGCACGGTGGCTTCGGGCCGCTCGGTGTGGCAGCGCTGCTGCGTCCATGCGCAGCGGCCCGCGAACGGGCAGCCCGCGGGCAGGTCGGCCAGCTCGGGCACGGTGCCCGCGATGGTGGGCAGGCGCTGGCCTGGCCCGAGCGGCTGGCCCAGGCGCGGCCGCGCCGCGAACAGGCCGCGCGTGTAGGGGTGGCGCATGGCCGAGAAGACTTCGGCCGTGGGGCCGCTCTCGACCACGCTGCCGCCGTACATCACCAGCATGCGGCCCACGTTCTGCGCGATCACGCCCAGGTCGTGCGAGATGAGGAGCAGCGCCATGCCGCGCTCGGCCACCAGTTCCTGGATGAGCCGCAGGATCTGGCGCTGCACCGTCGCATCCAGCGCCGTGGTGGGCTCGTCGGCGACCAGCAGATCGGGCCCGCAGGCCAGCGCCATGGCGATGGTGATGCGCTGGCGCTGGCCGCCCGAGAACTGGTGCGGGTAGTCGCGCGCGCGCCGCGCCGCATCGGGAATGCCCACACGGTCGAGCAGGGCCACGGCCGCGCGCAGCGCCTCGGCGGCACCCAGGCTCCGGTGCAGGCGCAGGGGCTCGGCCACCTGGTGGCCGATGGGGTGCACGGGGTTGAGCGCCGTCATGGGTTCCTGGAACACCATGGCGATGCGGTTGCCGCGCAGGCGCTGCAGCGCGCGGTCGCTCTGGCCCAGCAGCTCCTGCCCCTCGAAGCGGATGCTGCCCGTGGCGCGCGCACCCTCGGGCAGCAGGCCCATGAGGGCGAGCGCCGTGAGCGACTTGCCGCAGCCCGATTCGCCGATCAGGCCCAGCGTGCCGCCGCGCGCGAGCGTGAAGTCCACGCCGCGCACGGCCTCGGCCATGCCGCGCCGCGTGGGCAGGTGGATGTGGAGATCGGAGACTTCGAGCATCAGCGTGCCCGGGTAAGGCGCGGGTCGAGCAGGTCGCGCAGCCCGTCGCCCAGCAGGTTCAGGCCCAGCACGGCCAGCGCGATCGCGGCGCCGGGCCACACGGCGAGCAGCGGGGCCTGGAACATCAGCGTCTGCGCCTCGGCCAGCATGCGGCCCCACGAGGGCTGCGGCGGCTGCGTGCCCAGGCCCAGGTACGAGAGCGCGGCCTCGGCCAGGATGGCGAGCGCGAACTGGATCGTGGCCTGCACGATGAGCACGCCGAGGATGTTGGGCAGCACGTGCTCCCAGGTGATCTGCCAGCGGCTCTTGCCGCAGGCGCGCGCGGCCAGCACATATTCGCGCGCCCACACGGCGTTGGCCGAGGCCCGCGTGACGCGCGCGAACGTGGGGATGTTGAACACGCCGATGGCGACGATGGCGTTGCCCAGGCCCGGCCCGAACACCGCCGTGAGCATGATGGCCGAGAGGATGGCGGGAAAGGCGAAGGTGAAGTCCGCCAGGCGCATCACGCCTTCCTCCACCCAGCCGCGCCGCGCGGCGGCCAGCAGGCCCAGGGCCGTGCCCGCCGTGAGGCCGATGCCCACCGCGATCACCCCCGCGAGGATGGAACTGCGCGCGCCCACGAGCAGCAGCGAGGCCACGTCACGCCCATAGGCGTCGGTGCCCAGCCAGTGGCGCGCGCCGGGGGGCAGCAGCTTGGCCTCGAGGTCCATCTCGAAGGGCGAGCCGGGCGTCCACAGGTACGACAGCGCGGCCGCGCCCAGCAGCGCCAGCGTGAGCAGGGCGCCGAGCACGAAGGCGGGGTGGCGCCGGGCCTGGCGCAGGGCGTCAGACATCGGCGGGCTGCACGCGCGGGTCGATGGCGGCGTAGAGCAGATCGACCACGAAGTTCACCGCCACCACCATCGCGGCCAGCAGCATCACGCAGTTGCGCACCACGATCAGGTCGCGGTTGGCGATGGACTGGAAGATCAGCCGGCCCAGGCCCGGCAGGTAGAACACGTTTTCCACCACGATGGTGCCCGTGAGCAGGTTGGCGAACTGCAGCCCCATCACCGTGACCACGGGGACCATGGCGTTGCGCAGCACGTGGCCCCAGAGCGTGGCGCGGCGCGACAGGCCCTTGGCGCGCGCGGTGCGCACGAAGTCCTCGCGCAGCACCTCCAGCACGGCCGAGCGCGTGATGCGCGCGAGGATGGCCGCCTGCACCACGGCCAGCGACAGCGCGGGCAGGGCCAGCGCATGCAGCGCGGGCCACAGGCCCCCGCCCGCGTCCTCGCTCCAGCCGGGAAAGCCCCCGGCCGCGAACCACTGCAGCTTCACCGAGAACAGCAGGATCAGCAGGATGGCGAACCAGAAGTTGGGAATGGCGATGCCGATCTGCGCCAGGCCCATCACCCCCACGTCGCCCAGCCGGTGGTGGCGCGAGGCCGCGTACACCCCCGCGCACAGGGCCATCGCCGTGGCCAGCAGCATGGCGAGCAGGGCCAGCGGCACGGTGAGCGCCAGGCGTTCGAGCAGCAGGCCGAGCACGGGCGCGCCGTAGGCGTAGCTCTCGCCCAGGTCGCCCGTGAGCAGCCCGCCGATCCAGTGGAGGTAGCGCTGCCAGGCGCTCTGGTTGAGCCCGAGCTGGGCGGCCAGCGCGGCCACGGCCTCGGGCGCGGCGTCGGGCCCGAGCAGCGTCTGCGCCGCGTTGCCAGGCAGGATTTCGAGCACCAGGAACACCACGGCCGAGGTGCAGGCCAGCGTGGCGAGCAGGGTGGCGAACCGTTTGAGCAGGAACAGGCGCATGGCGGCGCAGAGCATAGCGGCAAAACCCTGGTGGCGCCGCTGGCGCGGCCCGCGCGGGATAATGGCGGCCTTGTACGTTTCAAAAGGGGAAGGCTTCCATGGCGCTGATGATCACCGAGGAGTGCATCAACTGCGACGTGTGCGAGCCCGAGTGCCCCAACGACGCGATTTCCCTGGGCGAGGTGCACTACGACATCGCCCCCGACAAATGCACCGAGTGCGTGGGGCATTTCGACGAGCCGCAGTGCGTGCAGATTTGCCCCGTGGCCTGCATCCCCGTGAACCCGGAGCACGCGGAGAGCCGCGAGACGCTGTGGCAGAAGTTCCACCGGCTGCAAAAGGATGCAGAGCCAAAAACGGCTCCAGCGCCCGCCCAGAGCGCGCAAGCAGCTACTTAAAGAATAGCTTAATCGTTGTTCGCCGCCGCGGGCCTGGGCGGCTTGGGCCGGGGCGGTTCCTTGGTGTGGATGTGCGCCATGGCCTTCTCCATATCGCCCGCGAGCAGCAGGTCGCGCGCCTGCAGCGACTTGATGATGCTGTCCTCGATCAGCGTGCGCTGGTCGGGCGCGGGCTTCTTGAGCACCCAGTTCACCACCTCGGCCTTCAGCCCCGGGTGGCCGATGCCGATGCGCAGCCGCCAGTAGTCGGGCGTGCCCAACTGGGCGTGGATGTCGCGCAGCCCGTTGTGCCCGCCGTGGCTGCCGCCGCGCTTGAGCTTGACCTGGCCGGGCTCGAAGTCGAGCTCGTCGTGCGCCACCAGGATCTCATCGGGGGCGATCTTGAAGAAGCGCGCCAGCGCCGCCACCGACTTGCCCGAGAGGTTCATGAAGGTCTGCGGCTCGAGCAGCCACACGCTCTGGCCCTTCACCGTGGTGCGTGCGACGAGGCCGAAGTAGCCGCGCTCGGGCACGAGCGAAACGCCCAGGTCGCGCGCCAGCGCGTCGATCCACCAGAAGCCCGCGTTGTGGCGCGTGGCTTCGTACTCGGGGCCCGGGTTGCCCAGGCCGACAAACAGCTTGATCATGCGGCGATTATCGGAGGCCGCCGCATGGCCCCGGCCCGGGTGGTTGACGACGGCTTACGCCGCCTTCGCCACGGGCTGCGCGTAGCGGCTCGCGGGCCGTGCCAGCCCGAGGTTCTCGCGCAGCGTCGTGCCCTCGTAGGCGGTGCGGAACAGGCCGCGCCGCTGCAGCTCGGGCACCACCAGTTCCACGAATTCGTCGAGCGACTGCGGCAGCACGGGCGGCATGACGTTGAAGCCGTCGGCGGCGCCGTTCTCGAACCATTCCTGCATGCGGTCGGCAATGGTCTGCGGCGTGCCCACCACCACCCAGTGGCCGCGCGCGCCGGCCAGGTATTCGTAGAGCTGGCGCACGGTGTAGCGCTCGCGGCGGGCCAGCTCCAGCACCACGTGGGCGCGGCTGTTCACGCCCGGGGGCGGCTCGGGGATGTAGGGCGGCGGGGCGTCCAGCTCCCAGCGCGCGAGGTCTTCGCCCGGCCAGAAGGGCGCGAGCGTGGCCAGGCCCACGCTGGGGTGGATGAGCGCCTGCAGCTCGGCCCACTTCGCCTGGGCCTCGGCCTCGGTGCGGCCGATCACGGGCGAGATGCCGGGCAGCACCAGCAGCTCTTCGGGCCGGCGGCCGTACTTGGCCATGCGGCCCTTCACGTCGCCGTAGAAGCGCTGCGCCTCGGCCAGGCTGGTCCAGGCGGTGAAGATGGCCTCGGCCGTGGCGGCGGCCAGTTCCTTGCCGTCCTCGGACGAGCCCGCCTGCACGATCACCGGGTGGCCCTGGGCCGAGCGCTCCAGGTTCAGCGGGCCCTGCACGCGCAGGTGCTTGCCCACGTGGTTGAGCGTGTGCAGCTTGGCCGGGTCGAAGTACACGCCCGAGGCCTTGTCGCGCAGGAAGGCGTCGTCGTCGAAGCTGTCCCACAGGCCCTTGACTACATCCACGAACTCGTGTGCGCGCTCGTAGCGCGTGGCGGGGTCGGGGTGGGCGGTCAGGCCGAAGTTGCCGTGCACCGTCTCGGCGCTGGTGGTCACCACGTTCCAGGCCGCGCGGCCCTTGCTGATGTGGTCGAGCGAGGCGAACTTGCGCGCGAGCAGGTAGGGGTCTTCGTAGGTGGTGGAGGCGGTGGCCACAAAGCCGATGTGCCGGGTGACTGCCGACAGCGCGGCCCACAGCGTGACGGGCTCGAAGTGCGACAGGCGTCCCTGGCGGCTGAACGACTCGCGGTCGCCCCGGTGCCAGATGCCCGGGCTGTCGGCCACGAATACCTGGTCGAACAGGCCGCGCTCGGCGGTCTGCGCGAGCGCGATGTAGTGGTCGATGTTGACGCCCGCATCGGCCTGCGAGCCCGGGTGGCGCCAGGCCGCGATGTGGTGGCCGGTGGCCATGATGAATGCGCCCAGGCGCAGCTTGCGTGCTTGTGGTTGGGTCATGGTGTGCCTGTGCTCAGAAGGTTTGCGCGGAGGTGATGGTGATGCGGTGCAGCTTGCGGTGCTGGGGGAAGAAGTCGCCCACGGCGTAGTGCTGCGTGGAGCGGTTGTCCCACACGGCCAGCGTGCCCTCCTGCCAGCGCAGGCGGGCCTGGAACTCGGGCACCTGGGGCAGCGCGAACAGTTGCGCGAGCAGCGCGTCGCTCTGCGTGCGCGGCAGGCCCTTGATGTGGCTCGTGAAGGTGGGGTTGACGTAGAGCACCTTCTTACCCGTGATGGGGTGCACGCGCACCACGGGGTGCTCTACGGGCGGGTACTTGGCGCGCGCCGTGTGCAGCTGCTCGCCGCTCGCGTCCTTGGCCAGCAGGTACTCCGTCCAGCCGCTGATCTCCCAGGTGTGCACCGCCGTCAGCGTTTCGAGGTAGGCCTGGAAGGCGGGCGGCAGGCTGGCGTAGGCGGCGGTGAGGCTGGCCCAGAGCGTGTCGCCGCCGTGGGCCGGGATCACCTGCGCATACAGGCTGGTGCCCAGCGGCGGCTGCTCGCGCCAGGTGATGTCGGCATGCCAGTTGCTGGAGGCCTTGGGGCGCTCGGCGGTGCTCTCCACGATCTCGACTTCGGGGTGTGCCTCCAGCCGCGGGAAGAAGGCCTTGACCTCGGCTACCTCGCCGAAGGTGCGCGTGAACGCGACGTGCTGCGCGGGCGTGAGCTGCTGGTCGCGAAAGAAGATCACCCCGTGCGCGGCCAGTGCCTGCCGCAGCTCGGCCTGGGTGGCGGCGTCAAGTGGCTGGCGCAGGTCCAGGCCGTGGATGACCGCGCCGATGGTGGGCGTGTAGGGCTCCACGGCAAAGCGGGTGTAGGCGGGGTGCAGGTCGTTGAGCTTGGACATGGGTGCGGGGCTTTCGTGTAAGTGGGAGGCACCCAATCTAGGCACCCGCACCGGGCGTGGCAACGAAGCGCTTTGCATATCCATCCTCGGATTTCGGCCATGCCGGGGTGCGCGTTTGCTTATCTGTTTTTGTTCGTTGTGGCACCCGGAGCGGCTCGCCACCATGGGTTTTTTCTCGACTTCGAAAGCCCATGCACATGACTGCGACACCCTGGAAATCCCTGGCGCTTGCCGCCCTCGTATCGCTTGCCGCCATCGCACTGCCCGCGCGGGCGCAGCAGCCGCCCGAACCCTTGACGCTCATCCGCATCGGCGTGGCCACCGGCGGGGTGGGCAGCAACCCCGTGCGCCACGGCGGCACGTCGGCCGCGCTGGCCTACACCCATGGCGACATCGAGGAAGAATTCCGCAAGGACGGCGTGCAGGTGCAGTGGGTCTTCTTCAAGGGCGCGGGCCCGGCGGTGAACGAGGCGCTGGTCAACAAGCAGCTCGACTTCGCCTGGCAGGGCGACCTGCCCTCGATCGTGCACCGCGCCAGCGGCGTGAAGACCCGGATCATCCTGGGCAGCGGCGTGCGCAACGGGCTGTACCTCGCGATGCGCCCGGACTCGGACATCCGCGGCCTCGAAGACCTCAAGGGCCGCAAGGTGGCCGTGTACAAGGGCACCAACCTGCACTTGGCCGCCGTGCGCGCCCTGGCCGGCAAGGGGCTGACCGAGCGCGACGTGAAGCTCGTGAACCTCGACTTTGCCAGCGCCGACGCGGCCCTGGTGAGCGGCGGCGTGGACGCGGCCTTCGGCTACGTGGGCCTGTTCGCGCTGCGCGACAAGGGCCTGGCCAAGGTGGTGTGGTCCGCCGCCGGGGATTCGTACAAGTACACGCGCCAGACCACGCTGCTGGTGACCGACGACTTCGCGGCGCGCCACCCCCAGGCCGTGGAGCGCGTGGTGAAGACGGTGGTGAAGGCCGCCCGCGCCTATTCGGACGAGAACCGCCGCGCCGAACTGTTCGCGCTGTGGGGCAAGGCCGAGTACCCCGAGAAGGTCTGGCGCGAGGACTACATCGGCCAGCCGCTGCGCGTGCGCCTGTCGCCGCTGCTCGATCCGTTCCTGGTGGCGCGCTACCAGGACGCGGCCGACGAGGCCTACAAGCTCAAGCTGATCCGCAAGAAGCCCGAGATCGAGGGCTGGTTCGACCGCCGGTACCTGAATGCCGCGCTCAAGGAACTGGGGCTGGAAGGCTACTGGCCCACCTATGCCGCCGATGGGCAACTGGCTGCGCGCTGACATGGCCTGGCGGGCAGAGCTTATGCCGCAAACATCTTTGTCATTGCATATCGCTTTTTACTATTTTTGGATATGAAGAATGGCTTTTATATTCAATCCATATTGATGCGGAGAGGGTGCTCTTCATGACCAACAACGTCTCGAACGCCGCCGTGCTGGCGGCCCCCCTGCAGGGCATGCCTGCGGGCCGCCGGTGGTGGCCCGCGGGCGCCTGGCAATGGCTGTGGGCCTGGCCGGTGCCGCTGGCGGTGCTGGCGCTGTGGCAGCTCTCGGCCCGCCAGGGCTGGGTGGCCGAGCAGGTGCTGCCGCCGCCCAGCGCCGTGTGGGCCACGTTCAGTGACCTGCTGGAGAGCGGCGACCTGTGGCACCACCTGGGCATCAGCCTGGTGCGCGTGCTCGCGGGCTTTGGCATCGGGCTCGCGCTGGGCCTGCTGCTGGGCGGGGCCATGGGGCTGTCGGCCACCTTCCGCGACTACGTGCTGCCGCTGTTCAAGGCCGTGAGCCAGGTACCCGTGATCGGCTGGCTGCCGCTCTTGATCCTGGTGGTGGGCATCGGCGAGGCGCTGAAGTTCCTGCTCATCGCCAAGGCGGCGCTGGTGCCCGTGGCCATCAACACCTGCCAGGGCATCCAGGGCGTGCCGCAGCGCTTCGTGGAGGTGGCGCGCGTGTACGGCTTCACGCGCTGGCAGCTCCTGGCCAGGGTGGTGCTGCCGGCGGCCACGGCGCCCATCTGGAATGGCGTGCGCTACGGGCTCACCCATGCGTGGCTGGCGCTGGTGGTAGTGGAGCTGCTGGCGTCGTCCGAGGGCATCGGCTTTCTCATCGTCTATGGCCGCCAGCTCTTCCAGCTCGACCTGGTGCTGGCGGCGGTGCTGGCCGTGGGCATCGTGGGTTTCGCGATCGACAAGCTGCTGGCGCTGGCCGAAGGCCGGCTGCTGCGCTGGCGCAAGCCGGGCCTTTGACTTCGTGGGAGAGCGGACCATGCAAAAAACCTCCAAGCACTTCATTCCCCCGCGCCTGCGCGGCTGGGTGCTGCCCGTGCTGATCGTGGCCCTGTGGGGCTGGGCCGTGCATGCGGGCGCGGTTTCGTCGCCGCTGCTGGTGTCGCCGCTGGAGGTCTGGCGGCGCGGCGTGGAGCAGGTGGCGAGCGGCGAGCTGCGGGTGGCCCTGTCCGCCAGCCTGTGGCGCAACGCCTGGGGCGTGCTGATCGGCATGGCCGCCGGGTTTGGCGCGGGTGCGTTGCTGGGTGCCTCGCGCTGGGCCGAGCGGCTGCTGGGGCCCAGCTTTCACACGCTCAAGCAGATCTCGCTGTTCGCGTGGATCCCGATGCTGTCGATGTGGTTCGGCCTGGGCGAGGCGGCCAAGATCGCATTCATCGCGCTGGCCGCGTTCTTCCCCATGGTGCTCAACACCTTCGAGGGCATCCGCAGCGTGCCGCGCGAACTCATCGAGGTGGGGCGCGTGCATGCCTTCAGCCCCTGGCAGATGCTGGCCCGCGTGACCGCCCCGGCGGCCGCGCCCTCGATCTTCACGGGCATCCAGCTCGCGCTGATCTACGGCTGGCTGGCCACGCTGGGGGCCGAGTACCTGCTGGCCTCGGGCAAGGGCCTGGGCAACACCCTGATCGACGGGCGCGAGCATTTCTGGATGGACCTGGTGCTGTTCGGCGTGCTGGTGATCGGCGCCGTGGGCTTTGCCCTGAACGCGGTGCTGGGCGTGCTCGAAAGGCGCCTGCTGGCCTGGCGCGAGCGCACGGTGGCGCAGTACTGAATGTGCGTATTGATTTTCTGGAAAGAGAGACCCCCATGGCGCATGCCACCCCCCTGGCGATCCGGGGCCTGAACAAGCGGTACGAGGTCAAGGGCCAGGCCCTGTCGGTGCTGCAGGCCATTGACCTGGCCATAGCGCCGGGCGAGTTCGTGAGCATCGTCGGCAGCAGCGGCTGCGGCAAGTCCACGCTGCTACGGCTGATCGTCGGGCTGGAGGGCGATTACGAGGGCGAGATCCTGCTCGGTGGCCAGCCCGTCACGGGCACGGGGCTGGAGCGGGGCATCGTGTTCCAGGAGCACCGCCTGTTCCCCTGGCTCACCGTGGAGAAGAACGTGGCGCTGGGCCTGCTCAATTCCCGCCTGACCGAGGGCGAGCGCCGCGCCGCCGTGCGCGAGCACATCGCGCTGGTGGGCCTGCAGGGCTTCGAGGGCGCGTACCCGCACCAACTCTCGGGCGGCATGTCGCAGCGCGTGGCCATCGCCCGCGCGCTGGTCAACCGGCCCGACATCCTGCTGCTCGACGAGCCCTTCGGCGCGCTCGACGCCATGACCCGCGCCCACCTGCAGGACGAGCTGCGCCGCATCTGGCGGCAGGAGGGCATCACCATGGTCCTGGTCACGCACGACGTGGAGGAGGCCGTGTACCTGGGCGACAAGGTGGTGGTGATGGAGCCGCGCCCGGGCCGCATCCGCCGCACGGTGCCCGTGCCCCTGGCCCACCCGCGCGAGCGCAGCGCGCAGGCCTTCGCCGTGCTGAAGGAGCGGGTGCTGCAGGAGTTCGCCGCCTACCCCGCCGCCCAGCTCGCCGAGCCGCCCTACCGGCGCGGCGAGCCGCCGGTGCCGGTAGGGCGCTGGCAGTTCGCGGTGTAGCGGATTTTTGAATGAAATCGGCCTCTAGCGCTTTATAGGAGAGCGCAAGCAGCTATAAAAATAAGAGTAAACATGAACTTTCAGCAACTGCGCTCCGTGCGCGAGGCCGCGCGGCGGGGCTTCAACCTGACCGACGTGGCCGCCATGCTGCACACCTCGCAGCCCGGCGTGAGCCGCCAGATCCGCGAGCTGGAGGAAGAGCTGGGCGTGGAGATCTTCGTGCGCGCGGGCAAGCGCCTCACGGGCCTGACGCCACCCGGCGAGGTGCTGCTGCCCACGGTGGAGCGCCTGCTGCTGGAGGCCGAGAACCTGCGGCGTGCAGGCCAGGACTTCAGCGCCAGCGCGCGGGGCCGCCTGTCGATCGCGGCCACGCACTCGCAGGCGCGCTATGCGCTGCCGCAGGTGGTGCGCGACTTCCGCGCCATGTTCCCGCAGGTGACGCTGCACCTGCACCAGGGCTCGCCGCGCCAGGTGGCCGAGATGCTCATGGCCGACGAGGCGGACATCGGCGTGGCCACCGAGGCGCTGGCGGGCTACGACGCGCTGGTCACGTTGCCGTGCTACCGCTGGACGCACAGCATCGTCGTGCCGCCGGGCCACCCGCTGCTGTCGCTGCCCGGCCCGGTCACGCTGGAGCAGCTCGCGCGCTATCCCATCGTCACCTACGAGCAGGGCTACACGGGCCGCGCGCACATCGACGAGGCTTTCGCGCGCGAGGGCCTCGCGCCCGACATCGTGCTCACCGCCATGGATGCCGACGTGATCAAGACCTACGTGGAGCTGGACATGGGTGTGGGCATCGTCGCCTCGATCGCCGTCGATGCGGAGCGCGACCGCCATCTGCGCCACCTCGACGCGGGCCACCTGTTCGAGGTCAACCTCACGCGCCTGGGCCTGCGCCGGGGCGCGTGGCTGCGCGGCTATGCCTATAGCTTCATCGAGAGCTTCGTGCCCACGCTCACGCGGGAGGTGGTGGAGCAGGCGGTGCGGCAGGCGGGCCGTTCGCCAGCCTGAGTTTGCCGGCCTGCAAAGAAAAAGGCCCGCACGGGGCGGGCCTTCGGGGTCGCAGCACGGGGCGCGAGGTGCGAAGAAGGATTACTTCTTGCCCTTCTTGGCGGGTGCTGCGGGAGCCGCTGCGGCTTCGGTGGGGGCCGCGATTTCGGCTTCGGGGGCCACCACGGTCACCAGGGCCGGGTTGTTCTTGTTCTGGCTGCCGCGGACCACGGGCGTCACGCCGCGGGGCAGCTTGACGTCCTTGAGGTGCACGGAAGAACCCTTGACCACCTTGGACAGGTCCACCGTGATGAACTCGGGCAGGTCCGCGGGCATGCAGGTCACGTCCAATTCGTTCACGATGGGGTTGATCATGCACTTGTCCACCTTCACGGCGGGCGACTCTTCGGCGCCCACGAAGTGCAGCGGCACCTTCATGTGCAGCTTGGTCTTCTCGTCCACGCGCTGGAAGTCCACGTGCAGCACGAGCTGCTTGAAGGGGTGGTACTGCACGTCGCGCAGCAGCACCTTGGTGGTCGTGCCGGCCAGTTCCATGTCCAGCACGCTGGAATGGAAGGCTTCCTTCTTGAGGGCGTGCCACAGGGCGTTGTGGTCCACCTCGATTTGTTGGGGTTCGGTGGCGCCGCCGTACACGATGCCGGGGGTCTTGCCATTGTTGCGCAGACGGCGGCTCGCACCCGTACCCTGCTTGGCGCGCTCAAAAGCGACGAAGTTCATGGTTTCACTCCTGAAAGGGCCGGCCGCGACCAGCCTGGCCCCGATTGAAAAAGGGCCGGAGGTCCGGCCCGCTGGCAATGCTCCCGGGGATTACTCCGAGAACAAACTCATCACCGAATCACCCTTGGCGATGCGCTGGATCGTTTCGGCGATCAGCGGCGCCACCGAGAGCTGGCGGATCTTTCCGCAGCCCTTGGCGGCGTCGGAAAGGGGAATCGTGTTGGTGACCACCACCTCGTCCAGGGCCGTGCCCTGGGCGATGCGCCCGATGGCCGGGCCGGAGAAGATGGGGTGCGTGCAGTAGGCGTACACCTTCTTGGCACCGCGCTCCTTGAGCACCTCGGCGGCCTTCACGAGCGTGCCGGCGGTGTCGATCATGTCGTCCATGATCACGCAGTTGCGGCCCTCGATCTCGCCGATCACGTGCATCACCTCGGACACGTTGGCCTTGGGACGGCGCTTGTCGATGATGGCCAGGTCGCAGCCGAGCTGCTTGGCCAGCGCGCGCGCGCGCACCACGCCGCCCACGTCGGGGCTGACCACGATCAGGTCCTCGTAGTTCTTCTGGCGCAGGTCGCCCAGCAGCACGGGCGAGGCGTAGATGTTGTCCACGGGGATGTCGAAGAAGCCCTGGATCTGGTCGGCGTGCAGGTCCATGGTCAGCACGCGGGCCACGCCCACGGCCTGCAGCATGTTGGCCACCACCTTGGCCGAGATCGGCACGCGCGTGGAGCGCGGGCGGCGGTCCTGGCGGGCGTAGCCGAAGTAGGGGATCACGGCGCTGATGCGTTCGGCCGAGGCGCGCTTGAGCGCGTCCACCATGATCAGCAACTCCATGAGGTTCTCGTTGGTCGGCGCGCAGGTGGACTGCACGACGAACACGTCGCGCGCGCGGACGTTCTGCTTGATCTCCACGGTGACTTCCCCGTCGGAGAAGCGGCCCACGTCGGCGGCGCCCAGCTGGGTGCCGAGGTGCTGGGCGATTTCCGCAGCCATGCCAGGGTTGGCGTTGCCGGTGAAAACCAGGAAGTCGGGGTGGTTGGCTTGCATGAGCGTCTCAGCCGTTAGATGTTGCCGCAGTGGTTACCGCCGTGTGCGCGGTACCTCGGCACGGCACCTGGCGCAAAGGGTTTTGGCAGGGGAGAAAGGATTCGAACCTTTGCATGCCGGAATCAAAATCCGGTGCCTTAACCAGCTTGGCGACTCCCCTACACAGGTTGACCGCCTGACGGCAGCCCACCGAAACTTTCAATTTGACGCCCATCCTGCCAGAGGATGAAGCTCCAAATTATCGCATGCTTTGACCTGCCACGCGCCGTTCGCGCTATCCAGATCCACCGCATGCGGCATTTGCGCAAACACCGCACTGCCCGAGCCCGTCATGCGGCCCTGCAGACCCTGGGAGGCGAGCCAGCGTATGGCTTGCGTCACCTCGGGGCACAGTGCCTCCGCGACAGGCTGCAAGACGTTTTGACCGAAGTCATAGTGCTTTGCAGCAAAGCCTGCGATTGTAGCACTATCCGAATCGCGTTTCAGCGCTGGCGACGAAAAAATCGTTTTCGTGTCCAGGCCCGCGGCGGGCTTGACGACCAGGAACCGTGCCGGCGGCAGGCGGTCCGGTTTCTCAAGGGGGCGGATGATGTCGCCGACTCCCTCGACCCAGGCGCTGCGGCCGCACAGAAAGAACGGCACGTCGGCACCGAGCGCGAGCCCGATCGACTGCAGCTGCGCCCGCCCGAGCCCCAGGCCCCAGAGCCGGTTGAGCGCGAGCAGGGTGCTGGCCGCGTCGGAGGAGCCCCCGCCCATGCCGGCCTGCGCGGGGATGCACTTGGTGACGCCGATGTGCGCGCCCTCGCGGCAGCCCGTGGCCGCCTGCAGCGCGCGCGCCGCGCGCACGATCAGGTCCTCGGCGGGCAGGGGCGGGCCATTGCCCAGGTCTTCGCGCGAAATGGCGCCGCTGGCGCGGCGCTCGAAATGCAGTGTGTCGCACCAGTCCACGAGCATGAATACGGACTGCAGCAGGTGGTAGCCGTCGGCACGCCGGCCCGTGATGTGCAGGAACAGGTTGAGCTTGGCCGGCGCGGGGACGTCGTAGAGGGCTTGCATGGCGCTCACAAGGCCCTAGCGATCGAGGACGACGCGCAGCGTCGCCGCCGGCGGGGGCTCGGTGCGCTCGGCGGTGATGCGGCCGTCCTGGGCGGCGCCCAGGTCGGCATGCCAGCCGCTCGCGGCGGCGGGGCGGCCCTGCAGCCAGTCGAACAGCGCGGCCACGGGCAGGCGGCTGCCTGTCAGGTCCTGCAGCAGGCCGTCGAGCGAGGCAGATTCGCGCACCGTGCCGCCCTGCTCGAGCCGTGCCATGCCCGCCGCCCATTGCAGGCGGGCCAGGGTTGATCCCAGGGGCGTGTAGAGCGTGAGCTCGCCTGCCTCGGGGCTGCCGCGCAGCGCGAAGGCCGCATGGAAGGATTGCGAGGCCTGGCCTTCGACCTGCAGGGCGAGCCGGCCATTCCACTCGCCGGATGCGGCTGGCGCGCGGGGCGGCTGGGCGCACCCCGCGAGGGCCAGCAGTAGAACCAGGGCCCAGGCGCGGGCCCGGCTCAAGGCTGCGCTCCGAGCCGCTTGAGCGTTTCCAGCAGAGCGTCGTTGCGGGCGTTCAGGCGCAGGCCCTTGCGCCACACGGAGAGGGCGGCGTCGCGCTGCTGCATGCTCCAGAGCACTTCGCCCAGGTGGGCGGCGATCTCGGGGTCCGGGCGCTTCTGGAAGGCCTCTTCGAGCAGGCTCAGGGCCTGCGCGTGGTTGCCCAGCTTGAACTGCACCCAGCCCAGGCTGTCGGTGATGAAGGGGTCGCCCGGGGTGTACTCGAGGGCTTTCTCGATGAGGGCCTTGGCCTCGTTCAGCCGCACGCCGCGGTCCGCCAGCGAATAGCCCAGCGCGTTGTAGGCCTGGGAGTAGTCGGGCTGGCGCGCGATGACCTTGCGCAGCAGCTGTTCCATGGTGTCGAAATGGCCCGCCTTCTCGGCCAGCATGGCCTGTTCGTAGACCAGGTCGTTGTTGCCCGGGTCCGTGGCGACGGCCTGGGTCTGCATGTCGTAGGCTTCCTGGTACTGCTGGGCGTCGCGCAGCACCTGCACCTCGGCCAGCAGCTTCAGGCGCTCGTCCTCGGGGCTTTGGGCGGGCAGGCTGCGGATCAGGGCGCGGGCATGGGCCAGGTGGCCCTGGCGCGCGAGCAGCGAGGCGCGCCGCATCTGCACGCTGAGCCGGTCGCCGCCGTCGTCGATGCGCTCCAGCCAGGCCTCGGCCTGGTCGTATTGGCCGCGCTTTTCCGCGATCTGTGCGTGCAGCAGGTAGGCCTGGTTCAGGCCGGCCTTGCGCCCCTCGCCGTCGGGCAGCTTCTCGGCCAGCGCCTCGAAGCGCTGCAGGGAGGCATCGGCCTCATCGAGCTGGTGGTCTTGCGTTTGCAGCGTGGCCTGCACGAGCCAGGCCTCGGCCAGGTCGGGCTTCTCGCGGGTCAGTTGGCCGATCTGCGCCGAGGCCTCGGGGTAGCGCTGCTGGCCGAGCAGCGTGCGCGCGTAGGCCATGCGCATCTCGGGCGTGGGCTGGCCCGCGAAGTACCGGGCGGTGATGGCGTCGGCTTCGGCAACGCCCTGGTCGGACAGTTCCAGCGCGAGCAGGGCGGCGCTGTCGCTCGCCGGGTCGAGCGCCTGGGCGCGCTGCGCGGCCGCGAGCGCGCCCTTTTTATCGCCGGCCGCGAGCCGCATGCGGCCCACCGTGGCCCAGGCGGTGGGGCCGAGGTCGGGGTCGGCCAGCGCGTCGGCCAGGGCCTGCTCCACCACCGAGGCGGCCAGGGCCTTGTCGCTGGCGCGGCTGTAGAACTGGGGGAGGGACTGCAGGGCTGCGGTCTTGGCGCCCGGCGGCGTCTGGGCCAGTTCCTGGCGCAGCAGGTCCGGCGTTTCGCCGATGCGGTTGAGCGCGACGAGGATCTGCAGCAGATAGCGGTTGGCGTCGCGGGACTCGGGCAGCGCGGCCTTCCAGGCGCGGGCCGCGGCGAGCGCGGATTCGCCCGAGCGGGCCTGCAGCGCGATGTCCGCCGCGCGGCGGTACAGGTCGCCCTCGTTGCTGCGGCGCGCGGCCTCCAGCATCAGCGAGTAGCCGGTGCCGGGGTCTCCGGCGCCGTTGGCCATTTCGCCCAGCAGCACTTCGTAGAAAAGCTCGGCGTTCAGGGCTTCGCTGGACTGCGCGGCGTCCACGGCCCTGGAGGCGGCTGGCGCATGGGGGCGGGAAGGTTGCTGGGCCCAGGCAGCGAGGGGGCCGGCGGCCAGGGCGAGGGCCCATGCCAGATGCCGGAAACGGAGAATGTGCACCATCGACCCATAATAATCCAAGCCTTACCCGCTTTTCCCCATCCACTTTCGCCAAGCCGCCGCATGCCTGAGTTGCCAGAAGTCGAGGTCACACGCCGCAGTTTCGCGCAGGGCATCGCGGGGGCGGCCATCGTGGGCGTCCGGCTGGGCAAGCCGCTGCGCTGGCCCCTGGGGTGCGGCGCCGAGCGCCTGGCGGGGCAGCGCGTGCTGGAGGTGCGCCGCCGCGGCAAGTACCTGTTGGTGCAGCTCGGCGATGGGCTGCTGCTCATGCACCTGGGCATGTCGGGCAGCCTGCGGTTCGCGCACGACCTGCCGGCGCCCGGGCCGCACGACCATTTCGACCTCGTCACCACTCGGGGCGTGCTGCGCCTGCACGACCCGCGCCGCTTCGGCGCCGTGGTCTTCGCGGATTCGGAGGATGCGCCCGTGGCGCGCAAGCTGCTGGACGGGCTGGGGATGGAGCCGCTCTCGGACGGCTTCACCCTCGATGCCTTCCACGAGGGCTTGCGCGCCACGCGCGCGCCGATCAAGCAGGTGCTGCTCGGCGGCAAGGTGGTGGTGGGCGTGGGCAACATCTACGCATCGGAGGTGCTGTTCCTCGCGGGCATACGGCCCACGACGGCGGCGCGCGCGATCGGCGGCGTGCGCGTGCGCAGGCTCCACCAGGCGATCCGCGAGGTATTGGCGCGGGCCGTGGAGCGGGGCGGCACGACGCTGAAGGATTTCTCGAACGCCGACGGCGACCCGGGCCACTTCCAGCTCGAAGCCCGGGTGTACGGGCGCGAGGGCCTGCCCTGCCTGGCCTGCGGCACGCCGGTCCGCGGGCTCAAGCAGGGGCAGCGCAGCACCTATTTCTGCCCGCGCTGCCAGCGCGCCTGAGAGCGCACAGGGGCCGATTGCGGAGTGGGCGCTCGCTGGGCGCTCAATGGGTGGGTAGGCGGTGCTATATTTTGTGCAGTTCCAGCCAGTGGCCTGGACGTTCAATTGCCGGGAGCAACGTGGGACCCTCTTTCAACGAACAGTTCGACCAACATGGCGCCTGGCGGCGTGCGTTCGCGCAGCAGCTCAAGCAGTTGTCCGAATGGATGTCGTCCCATGACCTCATGGATGCGGCCGTGGAGGAGCGGCTGCAGCGCCTGGAGAGCCAGGTGCGCAGCGACAAGGTCATGGTGGCCTTCGTCGCGGAGTTCTCGCGCGGCAAGTCCGAGCTGATCAACGCGATTTTCTTCGCCGACTACGGCCGCCGCATCATGCCGGCGAGCGCGGGCCGCACCACCATGTGCCCCACCGAGCTGGGCTACGACGCGCAGGTCGCGCCCTGCCTGCGGCTGCTGCCGATCGAGACGCGCCTGCAGCCCCAGGGCCTGGTGGAGTGGCGCATGCGCCCCGACCGCTGGACGACCATCGCGCTCGACGTCAACAACGCCGACCAGATCGCCAAGGCCCTGGAGAAGGTGGCCGAGGTGCGCCGCGTGACCCAGGAAGAGGCGCGCGCGCTGGGCTTCTGGCACGACGAGCTGCCCGGCGAGAACCCCGTGCCTGATGCGCAGGGGCTGGTCGAGGTGCCCATGTGGCGCCATGCGCTCATCAACGTTCCGCACCCGCTGCTCAAGCAGGGGCTGGTGATCCTCGACACGCCGGGGCTCAACGCGGTGGGCGCCGAGCCCGAGCTCACGGTGAACCTGATTCCGCAGGCCCACGCGGTGGTGTTCATCCTCGGTGCCGACACGGGCGTGACGCGCTCCGACCTGGCCATCTGGCGCGAGCACCTCGTCGCGCCTGCGGGCGATTCCGGCGCGCGCTGGGTGGTGCTCAACAAGATCGACACGCTGTGGGATACGCTGAACACGCCCGAGCAGGTCGAGGCCCAGCTCCAGCGCCAGTGCGCCACTTCGGCCGAGATGCTGGGCGTGCCCTTGGCGCGCGTGGTGCCGGTGTCGGCGCAAAAGGGGCTGGTTGCCAAGATCACCTGCGACGACGTGCTGCTCGAATCGAGCGGCCTGCCCGTGCTCGAGGATGCGCTCGCGCAGGGCATCATGGGCCAGCGCCAGGCCATTCTGCGCGCGGCCGTGGCCTCGGGCGTGGCCAATCTGCGCGCGGAGACGGTGCGCGTGATCAACGTGCGCCGCCGCGACCTGGACGACCAGATGCTGGAGCTGCGCAGCCTGCGCGGCAAGAACGCCTCGGTGATCGAGGCCATGCGCGGCCGCATCGAGCAGGAGCAGCGCGAGTTCGAGGCCAGCGCCGCGAAGATCCAGGCCGTGCGCGCGGTGCATCTCAAGCTGCTGCGCGAGCTGTTCCAGCAACTGGGCTCGCGCTCGCTCAAGGCCGAGCTGGCCGAGTTGGCCGAGGCACTGCAGCAGCGCGGCCTCAAGCTCGGGGCGCGCAAGGTGTACGGGCAGACCTTCGAGCGCCTGCGCGCCATCGTGGACAAGGCCCAGGCCTCGGGTACCGAGATCCAGGCCATGCTGGACGGCACCTTCCGCCAGCTCAACGCGGAATTCGGCTTCTCGCTGCAGGTGCCCGCGGCCCCGCAGGTCGAGGGCTTCATGCACGACGTGGCGCAGATCGAGCAGAGCCACCTGCAGTACCTGGGCATGGGCAACGCGCTGAAGCTGGCGCAGCCCGAGTTCGCGCAACGCCTGGTGCGGGCGCTGTCCATGCGGCTGCGCACGGTCTTCGAGTCCATCGCCAACGACCTGGAGCTGTGGAGCAAGTCGGCCACGGCACAGCTCGACGCGCAGCTGCGCGAGCGCAAGCGCAGCTTCGCGCGGCGCATCGAGGCGGTGGACCGCATCCAGCATGCCGCAAGCGGCCTGGTCGAGCGCATCGGCGAGATCGAGGCCTCCGAGCAGGAGCTGCAGCAGCTGGAGCAGCGCCTCGCGCAGTTCACGCAGCAGCTCGTGGCCATGCCCGGCGCCGAGGCGCATCCGCCGCACCAAGCCCCCGCGTGATGGCTGCTTCCATCGACATCGCCACGCCCGTGGTGCGCTGGCAGGCCGCGCACGGCCGCAACCACCTGCCCTGGCAGCAGACGCGCGACCCGTACCGCGTATGGCTGTCCGAGATCATGCTGCAGCAGACGCAGGTGGCCACGGTGCTCGACTACTACCCGCGCTTCCTGGCGCGCTTTCCCGACGTGGCGGCGCTGGCCGCGGCGCCCGCGGACGACGTGCTGGCTCTCTGGAGCGGCCTGGGCTACTACAGCCGCGCGCGCAACCTGCACCGCTGCGCCCAGCAGGTCATGGCGCAGCACGGCGGCGCCTTCCCGCGCACGGCCGCGGTACTGGCCACGCTGCCGGGTATCGGCCGCTCCACGGCGGGCGCCATCGCGGCGTTCTGCTTTTCCGAGCGGGTGCCGATCCTGGACGCCAACGTGCGGCGCGTGCTCACGCGCGTGCTGGGCTTCGGCGAGGACCTCGCCGTGGCGCGCAACGAGCGCCTGCTGTGGGAGCAGGCCGAGGCGCTGCTGCCGCGCGAGCGGCTCGGCGAGGCCATGCCGCGCTACACCCAGGGGCTCATGGACCTGGGCGCAGCCGTGTGCGTGCCGCGCGCCCCGCGCTGCGCGGCCTGCCCGCTGCAGGCGCCGTGCGTGGCCCGGCGCGCGGGCGACATGGAGCGCTACCCCGTCAAGACCCGCAAGCTCAGCCGCCGTGCCGAGTCCTGGTGGCTGCTGCTGCGCCGCAATGCGGCGGGGGCCTTCTGGCTGGAGCGCCGCCCTTCAACGGGCATCTGGGCGGGGCTCTACTGTCCGCCCGTGTCGCAGCAGCCGCCGCTGGCCGAAGGCGCGGGCGTGCAGCACTTGGAGCCCTTCACGCACGTGCTCACGCACCGGGATCTGCACCTGCACCCGGTGCTGGTCAGCGAACCGTGGGGAACGGGCGCGGGGTGGTATGGCGCCGCCGAGTGGCCGGGGCTGGGCCTGCCCGCGCCCGTGCGCAAGCTGCTCGAATCCATATCTCAAAATTGATAGCTTCTGGCGCCCGCCAGACGGGCGCTAGAGGCCAAAAAGACCTAAAGAATCAATCGAGCTCGCGGTGCCGGCGCAGCGTGGCCCAGTGCGGGCCGAAATGCTCCGCCAGCCGCTCCACCAGGTAGACCGAGCGGTGCTGCCCGCCCGTGCAGCCCACGGCCACGGTGACGTAGCTGCGGTGGTTTTCCACGAGCAGGCCGAGCCACTGCCCGATGAACTGGGCGATGTGCTCCTGCATGCGCTGCACGTCCGGCTGCTGGCGCAGGAAGTCGGCCACGGGCGCGTCCAGGCCCGTGAGCTCGCGCAGCGTGGGCTCGTAGTGCGGGTTGGGCAGCATGCGCACGTCGAACACGTAGTCCGCATCCACGGGGATGCCGCGCTTGAACGCGAAGGACTGGAACACCAGCGTGAGCTGCCCCGAGGGCATGGCCACCAGGCGCTTGATGACGCTTTGCAGCTGCGAGGCGCGGATGGCGCTGGTGTCGATCACGTGCGCGCGTTCGCGCAGGTCGGCCAGCAGCTCGCGTTCGTGTTCGATGGTCTGCACCAGCGCCTTGCGCCCTTCGAGCGCGCCGTCCCGCGTGAGCGGGTGGCGCCGCCGGGTTTCGGAGAAGCGGCGCACCAGCGTGCCCGTGGTCGCATCGAGGAACAGCGACTTCACGGTCACGCCCTGGCTGCGCAGCTGCGCGAGCTGGCGGGGCAATTGGGGCAGCTCGGTGGCGCTGCGCACGTCCATGGCGATGGCGACGCGGTTGCCGTGGTGCTTGTGCTCCAGCGCGACGAAGGACGAGAGCAGCTCGGGCGGCAGATTGTCCACGCAGTAGTAGCCCGCGTCCTCGAGCGCGTGCAGCGCCACCGATTTGCCGGAGCCGGCCATGCCGGTGAGGAGCACGATTTCGTCGAGGGCCATGGCGCTACTCCAGCATCTCCCGCGCGTGCGCGAGCGTGGTGTCGGACAGCCGCTCGCCGCCCAGCATGCGCGCCACTTCGCGCACGCGCGCGTCCTCGTGCACGGGGGCCACGGTGCTGGTGGTGCCGGCCTTGTCGCGGCGCTTGGCCACGACGAGGTGGTGGTCCGCGCAGGCCGCCACCTGGGGCAGGTGGGTGACGGCGAGCACCTGGCGGTCCCGGCCCAGTTGCTGCATGAGCCGGCCCACGGTCTCGGCCACCGCGCCGCCCACGCCGGAATCCACCTCGTCGAAGATCAGCGTGCCGGCCTCGCCCAGCTGGCTGGTGGTGACGGCGATGGCCAGCGAGATGCGCGACAGCTCGCCGCCCGAGGCCACCTTGCCGATGGGGCGCGGCGCCATGCCCGGGTGGCCCGCGACGAGAAAGCCCACGGCGTCGATGCCCTGCGGGCCGGGCTCGGCGGTGCGCTCGATGGCCACCTGGAACACGCCGCCCGCCATGCCCAGCCCCTGCATGGCCTCGGTGATCGCGCGCGAGAGCCGGGGCGCGGCCTTGGCGCGGCGCTGGGAGAGGGCCTGGGCCTCGGCCTCATAGGCCGCGCCGCACGTGCGCTCGCGGGCTTCGAGCTGCGCCAGGTCGGCGGCGGCATCGAGCTGCCGCAGCTCCTGCTTCCAGCCTTCGAGCACGGCGGGCAGGTCCGCCGGCGCGCGCTTGTAGCGCCGGGCCAGGGCCATCCATTGCGAGAGGCGGCCGTCGAGCTCCGCCAGCCGCTGTGGATCGAGGTCGGCGCGGCGCAGGTAGGTGTGCAGCGAATGGCGCGCGTCGTCCACCTGGGCCAGCGCGGAGGCCAGCACCTCGGCCACGGCCTTGAACTCGGGGTCGAGGTGCTCCTGGTGCGCGAGCAGGTGGTGCGCGCGGCCCAGGCCGCCATGCACGCCGGAGTCGTCGCTCTCGAGCAGCCCGAGCGCGCCCTCGGCGGTTTCGATCAGCGCCTGCGCGTGCGATAGGCGTGTGTGCTGGGTGTTGAGCTCGTCCCACTCGCTGGCGCCGGGGGCGAGCTTGTCCACCTCGCCGATCTGCCACTGCAGGCGTTCGCGCTCGCGCTGCAGCGTGTCCTGCAGCGTGCGTGCGTCCGTGAGCGCCTGGCGGGCCGCGCGCCAGTCCGTCCAGAGCTGGCGCAGCTTGCCGGTGGCAACGCCCGCGTAGGCATCCAGCAGGCCGCGCACGGCCTCGGGGCGGGTGAGGCTCTGCCAGGCGTGCTGGCCATGGATGTCGAGCAGCTGCTCGCCCAGCGCGCGCAGTTGCGTGGCCGTGGCGGGGCTGCCGTTGATCCAGGCGCGGCTCTTGCCTTGGGCATCCACCACGCGGCGCAGCAGCAGGGTGTCGCCAGGCTCGTAGCCGCCTTCTTCGAGCCAGGCCGCGAGGGCGGCGGGGCTGTCGAACTCGGCGCAGATGTCGGCCTGGCGCGCGCCTTCGCGCACCACGCCGGCATCGGCGCGCGCACCCAGGGCGAGCTGCAGGGCGTCGATCAGGATGGATTTGCCCGCGCCGGTTTCCCCCGTGAGCACGGTGAAGCCGGGATGCAGGTCGATGTCGAGGGCCTGCACGATCACGAAATCGCGCAGCGCGATCCGCCGCAGCGCCATGGTCAGGAGCCCCCGTCGTTCCAGCGCAGCTTCTTGCGCAGCGTGGCGAAGTAGTTCCAGCCCCGGGGGTGCAGGAAGCGCACGCAGTGCCCGGAGCGCCGCACGAGAACGCGGTCGCCGTGCAGCAGCGAGGCGAGGGACTGCATGTCGAAGTTGGCGCTGATGTCGCGCCCGCCCACGATCTCGATGGCGATCTCCACCGTGTCCGGCAGCACGATGGGCCGGTTGGACAGCGTATGGGGCGCGATCGGCACCAGCACCCAGCCCGGAATGGACGGGTGCAGCATGGGGCCGCCCGCCGAGAGCGAATAGGCCGTGGAGCCCGTGGGCGATGCCACGATCAGCCCGTCCGCGCGCTGGTTGGCCACGAAGTGGCCGTCCACCTCCACGCGCAGCTCCACCATGCCCGAGGTGGCGCCGCGGTTGACCACCACGTCGTTCATCGCGAAGGCCTCGAACACGCATTCGCCATCGCGCACCACGCGCGCATGGATCAGGGGGCGCGGGTCTTCCTCGTACTCGCCGCGCAGCATGGGCGTGAGCGTGGCCTGGTAGTCGTCCAGCGGAATGTCGGTCACGAAGCCCAGGCGCCCCTGGTTGATGCCGATCAGCGGCGTGCCGTACCGGGCCAGCCGCCGGCCGATGCCGAGCATGGTGCCGTCGCCGCCCACGACGAGCCCGAGGTCGCACTGCGCGCCGATGGCGTCGGCGTCGAGCACGGGGTAGTGTGCGAGCCCGGTGTTCGCCGCGGTCTCTATCTCCAGGGACACGTCGCAGCCCTTGCGCACCAGGAAGTGTGCGATATCTTCCATGACCTTGCGCGAGCCATCGGCCGCGGTGCTGGACACGGGCGCGTGGTATTTCCCTATCAGGGCAACGTGGTGGAAGCTGGGCATCATGCGGAAATTACATCATTAAAATCATTGCATGCTCGATGACCGTGCCAAGTTGTTGCTCAAAGCGCTGGTCGAACGCTACATAGCGGACGGTCAACCCGTCGGGTCGCGCACTTTGTCGAAGGCGTCGGGGCTGGAGCTGTCCCCGGCCACCATCCGCAACGTGATGGCGGACCTGGAAGAACTGGGCCTGATCGCCAGCCCCCACACCTCCGCGGGGCGCATCCCCACGGCCAGGGGCTACCGGCTGTTCGTGGACACCATGCTCACGGTGCAGCGCGAGCAGCTGGCGCCGCCCCAGCTCGTGCCCGAGCAGCCGCAGAAGGTCATCGCCAACGCGGCGCATCTGCTGTCGAACCTTTCGCAGTTCGTGGGCGTGGTCATGGCGCCGCGGCGTACGTCGGTGTTCCGGCACATCGAGTTCCTGCGGCTGTCCGAGCGGCGCCTCCTGGTCATCATCGTCTCGCCCGAAGGCGACGTGCAGAACCGCGTCATCTTCACCGACGTGGACTACTCCCCGTCGCAACTGGTGGAGGTGGCCAACTTCCTCAACACCCACTATGCGGGGCTGGCCATGGAGCAGGTGCGCGAGCGCCTGAAGTCCGAGGTGGACCGGCTGCGCGGCGAGATCGCGGCGCTCATGCAGGCGGCCGTCAACATAGGCTCCGAGGCGCTGTCGCAGGCGCAGGATGACGTGGTGATCTCGGGCGAGCGCAACCTGCTGGCGGTGAGCGATTTTTCCGGCGACATGGGCAACCTGCGCCGGGCGTTCGACCTGTTCGAGCAAAAGACGCAGATCCTGCGCCTGCTCGACATCTCCAGCCAGGCCGAAGGGGTGCGCATCTTCATCGGCGGCGAGAGCCAGGTTGTGCCGTTCGAGGACCTGTCGATCGTGAGCGCGCCGTACGAGGTCGATGGGCAGGTGGTCGGCACGCTGGGCGTGATCGGCCCCACGCGCATGCCCTACGACCGGATGATCCAGATCGTGGACATCACCTCCAAGCTCGTCACCAATGCGCTGAGCCATCGGCGCTAGCAGCTAGCACCTACAATAAGGCCGCTTTGTGCCGCCCCGGCGAGGGGTGGCGCGGGGGCCGTTAGCTCAGTCGGTTAGAGCAGAGGACTCATAATCCTTTGGTCGCAGGTTCGAGCCCTGCACGGCCTACCAAGGGATGAATGCACCGAAGTGTCTGCCCATTTCCAAGAATGGGGCAAAAACTGCATTACAATCCTGGCTTCGCTTGAATCTTTGGTTCTCTGCCCGGCAGGCAATCAAGGAAATGGCAGAATTTGAGAGAAATCGAAAATTCATGCTATAATTCAAGGCTTAGCGGCTGTAGCTCAGCTGGATAGAGTACTTGGCTACGAACCAAGGGGTCGTGGGTTCGATTCCTGCCAGCCGCACCAAACGGTAAGCCCTGGAACTGAAAGGTTCCAGGGCTTTTTCGTTGGCGCATTGGCGCGAAAATGGAGCCATGAGCAAGGCTTTCACCAAAGAGATCGACAGCGATGACGATGACGGCGTAGTGCTGCCGCCCATCCCCGCTGGAAGCAAGAACTACATCACCCCGCAGGGCTACGCCCGCTTGCGCGGCGAGCTGCTCGATCTGATCGACAACGAGCGCCCCAAGATCGTGGAGGTCGTCCATTGGGCCGCCAGCAACGGGGACCGCTCGGAAAACGGCGACTACCTCTATGGCAAGAAGCGCCTGCGCGAGATCGACCGCCGCATCCGTTTCCTGACCAAGCGCCTGGAGGTTGCCGAGGTGGTCGATCCTGCGGTGCATGAAGGCAGCGACCAGGTGTTCTTCGGCGCCACCGTAACCTACGCGGACGACGAAGGCGTGGAGCGCACGGTGACGATCATGGGCATCGACGAGGCCAACAGCGCCGAGGGGCAGGTGAGCTGGGTGTCGCCCGTGGCGCGCGCGCTGCTCAAGGCGCGCGAGGGGGACGAGGTGCAGTTGCCCACGCCGGGCGGCATGCGCAACCTGGAGATCGTCGCGGTGCGCTACCCGGCCAAGGCTTGACGCGGCCGCTACTGGGGCAGGATGCGCTCGGCGCGCACCACGGCCTGCGTGCGGCGCAGGTTGCGCAGCGCGGCTTCGAGGTGGGCCTGGTCGCGCGCGGCGACGATGAAGCGCAGGTCGGCCGTGTCCATGGCGGTCTCGTCGTCCATGTCCACGTGCACGATGTCGGCCTCGGAGCTGGCGAGCTCGGAGGCCACGCGCGCCAGCACGCCCTTGCCGTTGTTCACCGTGACGACGATGCCGGTCTCGAACGAGCGCGTGGGCTCGTCGCTCCAATCGACGGCGATGAAGCGCTCGCTGTCCTTGTGCTGCAGGCGCTTGGCCACGTTGCACTGTGCGCGGTGCACCACCAGGCCCTCGCCGCGGCCCAGGTAGCCGACGATGGGGTCGCCCGGTATGGGGCGGCAGCAGGGCGCATACTTCACCGAGGCGTTCTCGCTGCCGTCGAGTGTGACGGCGCCCTGGGAGACGTTCTCGTGCGAGGTGTAGCGCTCGCGCGTCATCAGCACCGCGTCGGGGCGCAGCCCATGTTCCGCGAGCAGCACCATGAGCCGCTTGGCGACGATGCTGGCGATGCGCTTGCCCAGGCCGATGTCGGTCATCAGCTCCGTGCGCGTGCGGTTGCCCGTGAAGCGCAGCAGCTTGTCCCACAGCGCCTGGTTGTCGGCATCGCTCGGGGGCAGTTGCTCGATGCCCTCGGCGCGCAGGGCCTGGGCCAGCAGCTTCTCGCCCAGGGTCGCGGATTCGCTCTGGGCCTGGGTCTTGAGGTAGTGGCGGATCTTGGAGCGCGCGCGCCCCGTGCGCACGAAGCCCAACCAGGCCGGGTTGGGCGTGGAGACGGGGGCGGTGATGACTTCGACCACGTCGCCGTTCTTGAGCTCGGTGCGCAGCGGCACCTGCTCGTTGTTGATCTTCGCGGCCGTGGTGCGGTCGCCCACGTTGCTGTGGATGGCGTAGGCGAAATCGACCACGGTGGCGCCGCGCGGCAGCGCCATGATCTGGCTCTTGGGGGTGAACACGTAGACCGCGTCGGGGAACAGGTCCACCTTCACGTGGTCCCAGAACTCGGCCGCGTCGCGCGTTTCGTTCTGGATGTCGAGCAGCGACTGCAGCCACTTGGTGCCCAGGCGCTCGGCCGCCGTGCCGTCGGCGTCCTGCGCCTTGTAGAGCCAGTGCGCGGCCACGCCGGCTTCGGCCACGACGTGCATTTCGTCGGTGCGCATCTGGAACTCGATGTTGATGCCCGAGGGGCCCACGAGCGTGGTGTGCAGCGACTGGTAGCCGTTGAGCTTGGCGATCGCGATGTGGTCCTTGAACTTGCCGGGCACCGGCTTGTACATCTGGTGCAGCACGCCCAGGGCCGTGTAGCAGTCCGTCACCGTGGGCACGATGACGCGAAAGCCGTAGATGTCCGTCACCTGGGCGAAGCTCAGGTGCTTGCTGTTCATCTTCTGGTAGATGGCGTACAGCGTCTTTTCGCGCCCCGCGAGGCGCACCTTCATGCCGATGCGGGCGAAGGCGGCGTCCACCTCGGCCTGCACCTTCTGGATCAGGTCGCGGCGGCGGTTGCGGGACTTGTTCACCGCCTTGGCCAGCGTGGCGTAGCGCCAGGGGTGCAGGTGGCGGAAGGAGAGATCCTGCAGCTCGCGGTAGGTCTGGTTCAGGCCCAGGCGGTGGGCGATGGGGGCATAGATCTCCAGCGTCTCGGAGGAGATGCGCGCCCATTTGCTGCGCGGCATGTCCGACAGCGTGCGCATGTTGTGCGTGCGGTCGGCCAGCTTGATGAGGATGACGCGCACGTCGCGCGCCATGGCCAGCAGCATCTTGCGGAACGACTCGGCCTGGTTCTCCTCGCGCGTGTTGAACTGCAGTTTGTCGAGCTTGGTGAGTCCGTCCACCAGCTCTGCCACCGGGGCGCCGAAGCGGTCGATGAGGTCCGACTTGGTCACGCCGCAGTCTTCCATCGCGTCGTGCAGCAGGGCGGCCATCAGGGCCTGGGCATCGAGCTTCCAGGTCGCGCACTGCGCGGCCACGGCGATGGGGTGGGTGATGTAGGGCTCGCCGCTGTTGCGCAACTGGCCCAGGTGGGCCTCGTCGGCGAAGCGGTAGGCCTGGCGCACCTGCTCGATGCTGGCGGCATCCAGGTAGTTGAGGCTTTCCGTGAGCGCGGCGAAGCTGGCGGCGGCTGCATTGGCGGCTGCGACCGACGCGCTGGCCGGGCCCTGGCCGTTGCCAGGGCGGGAGTCAGTGGCGGGAGGCGTTGTCATGACCGCGTTCATGGGCTTAATGTAGCGCGGAGCGAGGCGGGGCGGGCCGCAGGCAAAAAAAAGCACCGCCGGGCGGTGCTTTTAGGGGGCCAAGGTTCGCTCAGCCGGGGACTTTCTTGAGCATTTCCAGGCCGACCTTGCCTTCCGCGATTTCGCGCAGGGCGGTGACGGCAGGCTTGTTGCGGCTCTCGATCTTGGGAGCGTGGCCCTGGCTCAGCATGCGCGCGCGGTAGGTGGCGGCCAGCACGAGCTGGAAGCGGTTGGGAATCTGCTCCAGGCAGTCTTCAACGGTGATGCGTGCCATCAGGGTTCTCCGAAGGGGAATCAGGTGAGGTTGAGCGATTCAAAGGTGCTGGCCCGGGCACGGCGCTGGGCCGCGTACTTGAGGCGCTGGGCATGCACGATGGCTTTCAGGTCGAAAAGCGCGCGCTCGAACAATTCGTTGATTATAACGAAGTCGAATTTCTGCACCTGGGTCATCTCGTGGGCGGCGTTCTTGAGGCGCCGCTCGATGACCTCGGGCGCATCCTCGCCGCGGCGCTCCAGGCGCGAGCGCAGCTCTTCCCAGCTCGGCGGCAGGATGAACACCAGCACCGCGTTGGCGAAGGCCTGCTTGATCTGCAACGCACCCTGGAAATCGATCTCGAGCACGATGTCCGCGCCCTGGGCGATGCGCTCCTCAATGGCTTTCTTGGAGGTGCCGTAGCGGTGCCCGTGCACGTGGGCCCATTCCACGAACGAGTGGTTCGCCACCATGGCGTCGAACTCCTGCTCGGACGCGAAAAAGTACTCGCGGCCGTGCTTTTCCTGGCCGCGCGGGGCGCGCGTGGTGTGGGAGATGGAGCGGTGGGCCTGCGAGTCGAGTTCGAGCAGGGCCTTCACGAGCGTGGACTTTCCGGCCCCGCTGGGCGCCGAGACTACGAACAGATTGCCGGGGTAGTCCATGCTGAATGCACTCCGTTTGCTATCAAAACCGGATTATCGCTCCGCGTGCGGCTCCTCCATCCGCCGGGCGGCTTCCTGAAGGCAGGAGAGCAGGAGCCGGGCGCCCGGCGCCAGCGGCCGGTGGCGGTACCACAGGGCGCCGGCCGGGCGCATCAGCCGTGGCAGCGCCAGCGGCAGGATGCCCAAGGGCTGTGCGGACTCCCTGGCGACGGTGGCCGCCATCATGGCGATGGCGTCCGTCATGTGCAAGTAGGAGCGCACCAGGCCCGTGGAAAGCGTCTCGACGTAGTTGCTCGACAGCGAAACCCCGTGCCTCTCCAGAATGCGTTCCAGCGGCTCACGCAGCTGGGAGCCCGCGGGCGGCAGCACCCAGGGGTAGCCCTGGAGGTCCGACCACTTGACCTTTCGCTTGCGCGCGAGCGGGTGGTGGGGCCCGGTCATGAGCACCAGTGGCTCTTCCAGCAATTCGAGCTCTTCCACGTCGGGCATGGAGCGCCGCGGCGGCAGGCGGCCCACGAGCAGGTCCACCTTGCCTTGCCAGAGGTCCGGCATCAGCGTGGTGGCGGTGCCTTCAGTCACGAGCACATTGGCCGTGGGGGCGCGCTGCTTGAGCAGCGCCAGCGCCGCCGGCAGCAACTGCGCGGTCCATGCGGGGAACACGCCCACGTGGATCTTGCCTTCCGTGCCCGAGCCGATGGCGCGCAGCTCTTCGCGCGCCTGGTGGATGCCGGCCAGCATGCTGCGCGCGTGGCGGACCAGGCATTCGCCGTAGGCCGTGGGGCGCAGGCCCTGCGCGGTGCGCGCGAAGAGCTGCAGGCCCAGGCCCCTTTCCAGCTCCGCTAGCGCCTTGGACACCGCCGGGACGGTGACGTGCGATATGTCGGCCACCTGCTTGAGGTTGCCGAAGTCGTCCAGCGCCGCCAGCAGCCGCAGCTGGCGTGCCTTGAGGTTGACCTGGAGGTACCAGTCGGTTTGGGAAACGGCCATGGGGTGCGGTGCGGAGTGTCTTGCCGCGGAGTAGATCAGCGGGTTAACCAAACCGTCAACTGGGCCGTCGAATTACTCAATCGACACCCTCGCGGCCCCCATGCACCATGGCGCATCCCCAAGCAATGCCCCTGGAGCGAGAGACAAAGCATGAGCGAGCTGAGAAGAAAAACACTGCGTTGCGCCCTGGCGCTGGCCTGCGCCGCCGCCGGCGGCCTGCTGCACGCCGAGGACGCCTTTCCCAGCAAGCCGCTGACCCTGTACGTGGCCTTCGCGCCCGGCGGAGCGGGCGACATCGTGGCGCGGCTGGTGACACGGAAGATGGCCGAGAACATGGGGCAGCCCATCGTCATCGAGAACCGCCCGAGCCCCGTGGTGGCCGTGCAGACCGTGCAGCGCGCCAAGCCCGACGGGTACACCCTGGTGATGGCCGGCAGCGGCACGGCATTGACGAGCGCGCTGTTCAAGAAGCTGCCGTACGACCTCATGAAGGACTTCAAGCACGTGTCCTCGCTGGCGTCGTTCGACCTGGCGCTGGTCACCGCAGCGGACTCGGGGTTCCAGTCGGTCGCGGACGTGCTGGCGTACGCCAGGGCGAACCCGGGCCGGCTCAACATCGGCACCGTGCGCGTGGGCAGCACGCAGAACCTGGCGGCGGAAATGTTCCGGTCGATGGCCGGGATCGATGCGGCCATCGTTCCGTACCGCACGACGGCGGAAGTGGTATCGGGCCTGCGCAGCAAGGACATCCACGTGGCCATCGAAATGGTGCCGCCGCTGCTCGGGCAGATCGCGGGCAGCAACGTGCGCGCGCTTGCCGTCACCTCTGCGCAGCGCTACCAGGGGCTGCCGCAGGTGCCCACGCTCGACGAGAGCGGCATCACGGGGTACGACGCGGGCTCGTGGAATGGCGTGAGCGTGCCCGCCAAGACGCCGCCGGACATCGTCGACCGCCTCGCCAAGGAGGTGGCTGCCGCGATGGCCTCGCCCGACGTGCGCAAGGAACTGCTGGGCATGGGCATGGTGCCCGACAAGAGCTCTCCCGAAATCATGACGCGCCGCATGCAGGCCGACATCGACAAGTGGCGCGGCGTGATCCAGAAGGCGCACATCCCGCTGCAGTGACGGGATTGCAGGCCTGACCCCCGCGGGGTTCCCCCGGCGCGCAATGCGCCGGCGCCTTGGCGCCCGAAAGGTGCGCCCGGGGCTACCTCGCCCCCTTTAACCAACGCTTCAACAAGGCCTCTTCCATGAAACCACGGACCCGGTTTGTTTCTTCGTGCATCGCGTTGGCGGGCCTGTCTCTGGCGGGTGCCGCCTGCGCGCAGGCATCGCTGCAGGTGTTCGGCGTCATGGACGCGGCCGCGCGCCGTTCCAGCACCAGCGGCGCGGGCAGCACGCTGTCGCTGGCCAGCGGCGCCTATTCCAGCAGCCGCTTTGGCTTTCGCGGGCGCGAGGACCTGGGCGGCGGCCTGAGCGCTTCGTTCTGGCTGGAGTCGTTCCTGAATTCCGACACCGGGGCGGCAACGCCCGCGGGCTTCCAGCGCCGCTCGACGCTGAGCCTGGCGCACAAGGACTACGGCGAGCTGCGGCTGGGCCGCGACTTCACGCCCACGCACACCAACTGGTCGCGCTTCGACCCGTTCAACTACGTGGGGCTGGGCGCCGTGCAGCTGTTCGCGCTCAGCGCGGCGGGCAACACGCCGGTGACGGCCGCGTTCGGGAGCAACCCCAACAGCATCCAGCGGTCCAGCAACGGCATCCAGTACCTGCTGCCGCGCAATGGCTGGGGGCTCGAAGGGGGCGTCACCAAGGCCTTCGGCGAAGGCGGCACCTCGGCGGAGGACCGGCACAGCAGCCTGGGCGGGCGGCTGGGCGTCCACCTGGGGCCGGTGTTCGTTTCCGCGGCCAGCTACACCACGCACGACGACCGCACGGTCTCCCGCTTCAGGGACCGCGCCCTGGCCGCCTCGTGGGATGCCGGGGTGGTCAGGCTCTCGGGCGGTGTGCGCCGTTACGACTACCAGGGCGCGTCGCAGAACAACTACCTGCTCGCTGCCGTGGTGCCGCTGGGCGCGGATGAGGTGAAGGCCTCGTTCAACCGCGCCAGGATGGGCGGGGCGGTGGGCGCCACGTCCATCGCGCAGGACCGGGCCGACCAGCTCGCGCTCGGGTACGTCCACCACCTGTCCAAGCGCACGCGGGCCTACGCGACCGTGGCCGCGATCCGCAACCAGGGCAGCCTGCGCTTCGTGGTGCCTGGCGCGCCCACGGGCAAGGCGGGCGCGCACTCGCGGGGCTTCGAGTTCGGCGTCAACCATGAGTTCTGAGCACGCCCTGCCGGGGCGCGGCATCGCTTCTCAAAAGTGCAAGTGAATCTTGCCTTTGTGTAGTGGCTGCGGAGCGCGCCTTCCCTATTCTTCCATCCATAGCAACACGGCTTGCGCCGGCCCCGATTCCCAGGTGCCAGCAGGCCCATGAGACCCCAAGGAGTACAGAGCTTGTCCAAGAAGGTTCCCCTCAAGATCGCCATCGCCGAGCATCCGCATACCTCGGCGATCCGCAGCGGCGCCATCCCCATCGAGGGTGTGGACGCCGAGTTCATCACCGTCAAGCCGCAGATCGGCGCGTTCCGCCGCATGGTGCGCGACGTGGAGTTCGATGTCTGCGAGCTGGCGCCCACCACCTACATCATCGCCCGCGCCTACGGCGCGCCGTTCGTGGCGCTGCCCGTGTTCGTGGTGCGGCGCTTCCACCATGGCGGCCTGCTGGTGCGCCCCGATGCGGGTATCAAGACGCCCAAGGACCTCGAAGGCAAGAAGGTCGGCGTGCGCGCCTATTCGGTGACCACCGGCGTATGGACGCGCCAGGTGCTGATCGACGAGTTCGGCCTGGATTCGTCCAAGGTCACCTGGGTGGTCGATGACGAGGAGCACGTCACGCAGCTCAAGCTGCCTGAGAACGTCATCCATGCGCCCGCAGGCACTTCGCTGGCCGACATGATGGCCAAGGGCGAACTCGCCGCCGGTTTCGCGGCCGCCGCAGGCATTGGCCGCACGGGCGCGCCCACGGGCGGCTGGCAGGAGGTCGAGGCCGACTACCCCGACCTGCTGCCCAACGCCGCAGAACTCGAAGCCGAATACTTCGCACGCACTGGTATCTACCCCATGCACGGCACCATCGTCGTCAAGGACGCGGTGCTGGCCGAGCACCCGTGGATCGCCAAGTCGCTCTACAACGCCTTCGACCAGGCCAAGAAGGAATGGCTGGCGCGCCTGGATTCGGGCGAGGCCGCCACCGAGGGCGACAAGAAATACCGCGCGCTGCGCAGCATCGTCGGCAACGACCCGCTGCCCTACGGCCTCAAGGAAAACCTCAAGACCATCGAGGCGCTCGAGGCCACGGCCTTCAAGCAGGGCCTGACGCCGCGCCGCATGGCGATCAACGAACTGTTTGTCGATCCGCAAGCGTGAAGGGCACACCATGATCATCGACTGCCACGGCCACTTCACCACCGTCCCCGCCTCCTTCCGCGACTGGCGTGCCAAGCAGGTGCTGTTCGCCAACGATCCGGCCAACGCGCCGTCGCGCGAGGGTGCGCACGTCTCCGATGACCAGATCCGCGAAGCCATCGGCAACGGCCAGCTCAAGCTGCAGCAGGAGCGCGGCAGCGACCTGACGCTGTTCTCGCCCATCGCCGGGCTCATGAGCCACCACCTTGGCAACGAGCGCACCAGCCTGGAATGGGCCGAGGTGTCGAACAACCTGGTGCGCCGCGTCTGCGACCTGTATCCGGGCAACTTCGTGCCCGTGGGGCAACTGCCCCAGTCGCCCGGCGCCGCGCCCAAGAACTCCGTTCCCGAGCTGCGCCGCATCGTTGAGCAGATGGGCTTCGTCGGCGTCAACCTCAACCCCGACCCCACGGGCGGCTACTGGACCGGCAAGCCCATGACGGACCGCGAGTGGTACCCGCTCTACGAGGTGCTGTGCGAGCTCGACGTGCCCGCCATGATCCACGTGGCCGCGTCGTGCAACCCGTGCTTCCACGGCACGGGCGCGCATTACCTGAATGCCGACACCTCGGTGTTCATGCAACTGTTGCAGGGCGATCTGTTCAAGGACTTCCCCACGCTGCGCTTCGTGATCCCGCACGGTGGCGGCGCCGTGCCCTACCACTGGGGCCGCTACCGCGGCATGTCGCTGGAGATGGCGAACCGCCCGCTCGAAGGGCTGCTGGACAACATCTTCTTCGACACCTGCGTCTACCACCACCCCGGCGTGGAGCTGCTGACCAAGGTGGTGCCCACGAGCAACGTGCTGTTCGGCTCCGAAATGATCGGCGCGGTGCGCGGGCGCGACCCGGACACGGGCGAATACTTCGACGACACCAAGCGCTACCTGGACGCCTGCACGGCGTTGTCCGACGCCGACCGCACGGCGATCTTCGAGGGCAACGCGCGCCGCGTCTACCCGCGCCTGGACAAGCTGCTGAAGGCGCAGGGCAAGTGAACCAGGAGACAGGCATGAACTTCATCGACATCCATCCGCACATCATCTCGGACGACGAGAAGCGCTACCCGCCGTCGCCGTTGTTCGGCAAGCGCTCCGACTGGTCGCAGGAGCGCCCCTGCACCGTGCAGTCGCTGATCGCCGCCATGGACGCGGCCGGCGTGGCCAAGGCCGCCGTCGTGCATTCCTCGACCACCTACGGCTTCGACAATTCCTACGTGGTGGACGGCTGCAGCCAGTACCCCGGCCGCCTCGTGGCCGTGGGCTCGGTGGACATGCTGGACGACAACGTCGAGCAGGTCGTGCGCGGCTGGGCCGGCAAGGGGCTGGCGGGCCTGCGCATCTTCACGGGCGGCTCGACCAAGGACTTCGACCCGAGCGAGCTGGACAACCCTAAGTCCTTCCGCGCCTGGGAGGTGCTGGGCGAGCTGGGCCTGCCCATGTGCATACAGACCGGGCCCATCGGCCTGCCGCAGGTGGCGATGCTGGCCAGGAAGTTCCCGCGCGTGAACATCGTGCTCGACCACCTGGGCCGCCCCGACGTGCTGGACGGGCCGCCCTACGAGCAGGCGGCCAGCCTGTTCCGGCTCGCGGCCCTGCCCAACATCTACCTGAAGCTCACGCCGCGCATCTTCGGCGACGTGAAGAAGGACAAGGCGAGCGCCGAGACCTTCTTCCCGCGCGTGGCCGAGGCCTTCGGGGCGCGGCGCATGGCCTGGGGCTCCAACTACCCGACCTCGCCGGGCACGCTCCAGGAAATCCTGGCCACCGCGCAGGCGGGCCTGGCCTGCCTGAGCGAGGAAGACCGCGCGTGGATTTTCGGCAAGACCGCGCAGCGGCTGTACCCCGCACTGGCCTGATCCGCAGACTGCATCCGACAAGAAGAAAGCAAGAGCATGGAGACAAACCGCTCGCAAGCACCGGGGCCATCGGGCCGCTGGGCCATCCTCGGGCTCCTGGCGCTCGGGGTCCTGATCTCGTACATCGACCGCACGAGCATTTCCTCGGCGCTGGCCGACAAGGGCTTCGTGGCGCAGTTCGCGCTCACGAGCATGGACCGCGGGTGGGTCAACTCGGCTTTCTTCTGGACCTATGCGCTGCTCCAGATCCCGATGGGCTGGGTGGCCGACCGCTACGGCGTGAAGTGGCCATACGCGATCTGCTTCGCCCTGTGGTGCGCCGCCACGGCGCTCATGGGAGCCATGACGGCGCTCACGGGGCTGATCTGCATGCGGCTGCTGATCGGCGCGGCCGAGGCCGTGGTGATCCCCGCGAGCTACCGCTGGATCCGCAACCACTTCGACGAGCGCAACAGCGGCCTGGCCGTCGGCATCTTCGCGATGGGCAACAAGTTCGGCCCGGCCATCGGCGCGCCCGTCGGCTCGTGGCTGATCGCCAACCATTCGTGGCAGCTCATGTTCATCGCCACCGGCGTGGCGGGCCTGGTCTGGCTGCTGCCCTGGCTGGGGCTGGTGCGCAACGACTTTCCTTCGCGGCAGGAACTCTCCGCGGCCAAGCGCCGCGCCAGCGCGGTCACGCTGGCCAGCATCCTGTCGAGCCCGGTGGTCTGGGGCGGAATGATCACCAACTTCTGCTACGGCTACTTCACGTTCTACTGCATGACCTGGATGCCCGCCTACCTGGTGGAGCAGCGCGGCCTGTCGCTCAAGGAGTCCGGCGTCTACACCTTCTTCAGCTTCGCCGGCATCGCCATCGTGGCTGCCGTTGGCGGCTGGGCGGCGGACAAGCTCATCGAGCGCGGCGGCGACGCGGTGCGGGTGCGCAAGGCCTTCGTGATCGCGGGCTTCATGGGCGGCTGCACGGTCCTGCTGGGCGCCTATGCGCGGTCGCTGGACATGGCGCTGTTCTGGAACGTGTTCTCGCTCTCGTTCCTGGGCCTGGCCACGGCGAACAACCTGGCGCTGTCGCGCCTCACGCTGATCCCCAAGCAGGCCATCGGCCTCGTGACCGGCGTGCAGCAGGTCGCCACCAGCCTCGCCGGGGGCGTGGCGGCCAGCCTGTCGGGCTGGCTGCTGCACATCGGCGGCAGCTATGACCTGCCGATGATGGTGGTTTTCGTCTTCCTGCTGGTGGGCACCATCGCCACGGCCTTGCTGCTGCGCCCCGAATGGTCGCCCAAGGTCGCCGAACCCCCTCCCGAACCCCAGCCCAGCGCCTGACCGGCAAGACAGGCCCCCCGATCCATCCACCACCCCCCCCGAAACGGCGCACGCCAGCGTGCGCCGCGGGAACCCCTTCGTCTTCACACCACATCGACCCGAGACTCCATGGCAAAAATCGTATTCGGAATGGCGGTACCGCACAGCGGCATGCTGGGCCAGGCGCCGCAGGACTGGCTGATCAACGGCGAGCGCGACCGGAACAACCCCGCGCTGTGGTTCCGCAACCGGACCTGGACCTACCCCGAGCTGGAAGCGCACCGCGGGGCCGCGTTCGAGAAGTTCCTCTCCCTCGAGGAGCGCACGGCGCGCGCCCAGCGCTGCCGCGCGGCGCTCGACGAGATGGCCGCCGCCTACCGCCGCGCGAAGGTGGACGTGGCCATCATCCTCGGCAAGGACCAGCAGGAGATCTTCACCCACCACTCGCCGTCGATCGCCATCTACACGGGCCAGGAGGTGCACAACGGCCCGCCCCAGCGCCCGGTCTACGCGCCCGACCGCCACGTCACGCACCAGTGCCACCCGGCGCTGGCGACCTACCTGATCCAGACCTTCCAGCGCCAGGGGTTCGACCTGACCGACCTGTTCGCCTGGCCCGACAACGTGTGGATGAAGCCGCTGCCCGACTACCCCGTGGTGCCGCATGCCTACAGCTTCGTCTACCACCAGATCATGGGCGACGCGCCGCCGCCGCACGTGCCGGTGATCATGAACCTGTTCTACCCGCCGACGCAGCCCTCGATGGCGCGCTGCATCGAGTTCGGCGGGGTGCTGCGCGACGCGATCCTGGCCTGGCCCGAGGACGTGCGCGTGGCCGTCATCGCCTCGGGCGGCTTGTCGCACTTCGTCAACGACGAGGAGTTCGACCAGGACATCCTCCAGAAGCTGGCCAGCTACGACTACGCGGGCCTGTCCGCCATTCCCGACGGCTGGTTCCAGTCCGGCACCTCGGAAATCAAGATTTATTCGGCCGTGATGAAGGCCCTGCAGCACACCGGCGCGCAGATGACGCTGGTCGATTACGTGCCCTGCTGGCGCACCCCCGCGGGCACGGGCGAGGGCATGGGCTTCATGTACTGGGATGCGGCTTGAAGCCTTTTTGGCCTCCAGGCCTTTAAAGACGGGCGCAAGCAGCTATTGAAATGAAAGCAAATCTCTAGGAAGAACCGTATGACCACCACCCGCCTCAACAGCATCATCCGTGCCTTTGAATCCGGCAAGCCCGCCTTCGCCGCGTTCTCCAAGCTCGACAAGCAGACCGCCATCGAGATGAGCGACGCCCCCTACGACGGCATCGTCTTCGAGATGGAGCACAACCCCTACGACGTGAGCGCGCTGGGCGACGCGCTCCAGTACATGCTCAACCGCAAGGAGATCGCGGCCTCGGGCGCGGTGGCGCCGCGCGTCACGCCCATCGCGCGCATTCCCGCCAACGGCGTGGAGATGAACCAGTCGTTCGCCAAGCAGGTGCTCGACCGCGGCGCCTACGGCGTCGTCTGGCCCCACGTGGCCACCGTGGAGCAGGCCTACAACGCCGTGGCCTCGTGCCGCTACGCGCGCCCCAAGAATGCGCCGCTGTACGAGCCCAAGGGCGTGCGCGGCGACGGGCCGGCCTGGGCCTCGCGCTACTGGGGCCTGTCCATGGCCGAGTACTACGAGAAGGCCGACGTGTGGCCGCTTGCGCCGCAGGGCGAGATCCTCGTGGGCCTGATGTGCGAGAGCACCCAGGCCATCGAGAACCTGGACGACATCCTCTCCAACGTGCCGGGCATCGGCTTCATCCTGATCGGCGAGGGCGACCTGAGCCAGGAACTGGGCCTGCCGCGCCAGTACGAGCACCCCGAGGTGGTGGACGCCATGCGCCGCATCGTCGCCACCTGCCACCAGCACAAGGTGGTGGTGGGCAACCCGCACGTCACGGCCAAGAACCACCGCCGCCTGATCGAGGAGGGCTACCGCTTCCTCCTGTCGGCGCCGCAGCGCACCTACGGCGTGGTCGGCATGGCCCGCGAACTGGCAGGGTACTGACGCCATGACCGGAGCCGAAAGCCTCGTCGCGGCGCTGGTGGACGACGGCGTCGACATCTGCTTCGCCAACCCCGGTACGTCCGAGATGCACTTTCTCGCCGCGCTGGAGAACCCGGGGATGCGCAGCGTGCTGTGCCTCTTCGAGGGCGTGGCCACGGGCGCGGCCGATGGCTGGTACCGGATGAAGGACACGCCGGCCTCCACGCTGCTGCACCTGGGGCCGGGGCTGGCCAACGGCCTGGCCAACATCCACAACGCCAAGCGCGCGGCGTCGGGCATGGTGAACATCGTCGGCGAGCATTCCTCGTCGCACCTCAAGTACGACCCGCCGCTGACCTCCGACATCGAGGGGCTGGCGCGGCCGCTCTCGCACTGGGTGCGCCGCGCGGACGCGGCCGAGACCATCGCCTGGGACGCGGCACAGGCCGTGGAGCAGGCCAGCGGACACCCGGGCCGGATCGCCACGCTGATCCTGCCGGGTGACACCTCGTGGCAGCAGGCCGGCGCGCCCGCGCCCCGCCCCCGCCGCGCCCCGGCGGCGAGAAAGGCCCCGGCCGCGCAGCGCATCGCGCACGTGGCGCAGGTGCTGCGCTCGGGCGAGCCCACGCTCATCATCCTGGGCAACAAGGCCACGCGCGGCCAGGCATTGGAGCGCGCGGGCCGCGTCGCGGCCGCCACCGGCGCGCGCCTGGGCTCGCAGTTCTTCACCGCGCGCATCGAGCGCGGCGCGGGGCGCGTGCCCATCGAGCGCATTCCCTACGCGGTGCCGCAGGCCCAGGCGTTCCTGCAGGGCTTCAAGCACATCGTCACGGTGGAAACGCGCGAGCCCGTGGCCTTCTTCAGCTACCCCGACAAGCCCAGCCTGCTCAAGGCCGAAGGCACGCTGGTGCACCCGCTGGCCGAGGCCGACGAGGACAGCGCGCTGGCCTTCGAGATGCTGCTCGACGCGCTGGGCGCCACGCAGGTCCAGCCCCTGCGGCAGCCGCGCGTGGAAGCGGCCGTGCCCACGGGCGCGCTCAACCCGCTGAGCATCGCCCACGCGCTGTCGGCGGCCATTCCCGAGAACTGCATCGTCGTCGACGAGTCGCTCACCACGGGCCGCGAGAGCATGGGCCACACCCTGGGCGCGCTGCCGCACGACCTGATCAACAACATGGGCGGCTCCATCGGCTATGCCACGCCGGTGGCCACGGGCGCGGCGCTGGCCTGCCCCGACCGGCGCGTGTTCTGCATGGTGGGCGACGGCAGCGCCATGTACACCATCCAGTCGCTGTGGACGCAGGCGCGCGAAGGGCTGAACGTCACCACCATCATCTTCGCGAACAACAGCTACGCCATCCTCAAGGCCGAGTACGCCAACATGGGCGCGGGCACCCCGGGCGAGCGTGCCCTCTCGATGATCGACATCGACCGCCCCCGCATCGACTGGCAGGCCATGGCGAAAAGCATGGGCGTGCCCTCCGTTTCCGTCGAAACCGCCGAGGCCTTCCACAAGGCCATGGCCGACTCGGTCCGCACCCCCGGCCCCGTCCTCATCGAAGTCCGACTCTAGGAGACCCCTCTCATGACCACCACGACCGCGGTGCCCACGCTGCGCACCAACCTCTCGGAATACGCCGTCACCAAGGCCTTGCGCGATGGGCGCGTGAAGTCCGATCTCGTCACCCTCGACTTCTGCGGCCCCACGCCCGCGCACAACGGCTTCAAGGCCATGGTGCGCGAGGGCGCGTTCGACGCGGGCGAGCTGGCCATCGTCACCTACCTGCAGGCCAAGGCCTACGGCAAGCCCTACGTGCTGCTGCCCGCGCCGGTCTCGGGGCGCTTCCAGCACCACTGCGCGGGCTTCAACATCGACTTCGGCCACCTCGACCCCAAGGACATCGAAGGCAAGCAGGTCGGCGTGCGCACCTACGCGCAGACCACGGGGCTGTGGATCCGCGGCATCCTGCGCCACGAGTACGGCGTGGACCTGGACAAGGTGACCTGGATGACCCTGGGCGACGGCCACCTGGCCGAATACGCCGACCCGGCCAACTGCGTGCGCCTGCCCAAGGGCTCGTCCATCCCCGACATGATGATGAAGGGCGAGCTCGCCGCCGCGCTGCTGGGCGAGGACATGCCCAAGGACGAGCGCGTGCGCACCCTGGTGCCCGACGCGCACAACGCCGCCAAGGCCTGGTTCGCGCGCGAAGGCGTGGTGCTCATCAACCACATGTTCGTGGTGCACGAGAGCCTCTCGAAGAACCGGCCCGACATCGTGCGCGACATCTTCCGCATGCTCAAGGAAGGCCGCGCCCTGGCCGAGGGCGTTCCCGCCGTGTTCCCGCCCATCGGCCTCGAGGCCAACCGCAAGGGCCTGCAGCTCGCCATCGACTGGGCGCTGGACCAAAAGATCATCCCGCGCCGCCTCACCGTCGATGAGCTGTTCGACGACGTGACGGGCAGCCTGGGCTGACGTCCTTCCCCGATTCCCAGACACGCAAGAAAGAGGAGACCAACATGAATCACACCACTACCAAGCTTTGCGCGGCCATCGCCTTGCTGGGCGCGACATCGGCATGGGCGCAGAGCAGCTCCGTGACCATCTACGGTATCGCCGACGTGGCCGCCGAATACGACAGCGGCGTGAACGCGGGCGCAGGCAAATCGGGCAACCAGATGCGCATGGGGCTGGGCACCTGGCCCTCGCGCCTGGGCTTTCGCGGCACGGAGGACCTGGGCGGCGGGCAGAAGGCGCTGTTCAACCTGGAGGCCGGCCTCAACCTCGATACCGGCGGGCTGGGGCAGGGCCGCATGTTCGGCCGCCAGGCTTCGGTGGGGCTGTCCGGCGGCTTCGGCACCGTGCTGCTCGGCCGTCTGTACTCCATGCGCTACTACGGCATGATGGACACGGATTTCTTCGGCCCGGGCTCGCACGGCCTTGGCACGGTGGATAGCGGCATTCCGAATACGCGCATCGACAACGCCGTCTCCTGGCGCGGCAGCGCCGGGCCGTTCAGCGGCGGCCTGAGCTACAGCCTGGGCCGGGACACCGTCGCGGGCAACAACCCGACCGCCACCGGTTGCGCGGGCGAATCAGCCACGGACACGAGCCAGTGCCGCGAATGGTCGGCCATGGCCAAGTACGACGGGGGCCGGTGGGGCGTGGTGACCGCCTACGAGCGCCAGAACGGCGGCACGGCGGCCACCTACGGCGGCCTCACCTCGTCGAACCTGACGGACAGCCGCTTTTCCCTCGGCGGCTACCTGCATGCCGCGGGCGGCAAGCTGGGCGTGGGCTGGCTGGCGCGCAACAACGAAGGCAGCACCACGACGCCGCGCAGCAACCTGTTCTGGCTGGTGGGCGAGAAGCGTATCTCCGCTCCCGTCACCCTCACCGGCATGGTGGCGCACATCAGCTTCAAGGACTCGGCGAACAAGGCCACGCTGCTGACCTTGCGTGCGGGCTATGCGCTGTCCAAGCGCACCACGGTCTACGTCTCGGACGCCTATATCCGCAACAGCGGCACGCTGGCGCTCGCGGCCAGCGCCAATTCGCCCGGCACCGGCCCGCTGCCGGGGCGTGCGCAGAACTCGCTGCAGGTGGGCATCACCCACCGCTTCTGAAGGCCGCCGCCTCCACCCGTTCCCCCTATCCCGGCGAGGCTGCCCGCAGCCGCGCAGGGAGTTCCTTCGCCCATAGAAACCCAGAAAGAGAGACAACCATGAAGAAGACATCCATCGCTCCGGCCCTCGCGGCCACCGTGCTCGCAGCCGCCGCCGGCGCCGGCCATGCGCAGGAGGCATCGGTTTCGCACGCTCCGCCCACCAATTGGAACGACACCTCGATCGGCGTGCGCTATTCCAATAACCTGCACTTTCCGGGCAGCGCGAGCAAGGTGGCCCAGAAAATCGCCACAGTGAACACCGTCGGCGGCTTCAAGTACGGCAGCTACGTGTTCAACGTGGACTTCCTCAAGTCCGACATGAACAACCCCGAGGCCAACGGCAATAGCGGCGCGCAGGAGGTCTACAGCGTGGGCCACGTGACGTGGAGCTTCGGCAAGATGCTGGGCCGCCGCGTTGCCTTCGGCCCGGTGCGCGACGTGGGCTTCACCACCGGCTACGAGCTCAGCAGCAAGAACGACGCCTTCGGCTCGCGCGCCCGCATGGTCACGCTGGGCCCGACGCTGGAGTTCGCCGTGCCGCGCGGCTTCTGGAACCTGACGCTGGGCGTGCGCACCGAGGACAACCACAACGGCATCTCGCACGCCGACGTGCACTACGACCCCGCCTGGCACCTGGAGAGCGCCTGGGCCACGCCGCTGAACCTCGGCCCCGCGCCGGCCGTGTTCAAGGGCTTTGCTGCCGTTACCGGCCCCAAGGGCAAGGACGGCTTCCACACCTCCACCACGACCGAGACGCTGGTGCGCGCCTCCCTGCTGTTCGACGTGGGCGCCCTGGTCGGCGGCAGCCCGCGCACGTTCTACTTCGGCCCGGGCTACGAGTACTGGAAGAACATGTTCGGCACGCCCGCCAGCGAGTCGCCCGGCACCAAGCGCTCGGCCTTCATGCTGGTGGGCGAGATCCATTTCTGAGCTCCAGAATCCCGGGATCATGCTTACCACTTCCCGCCGTACCCTGCTGCTGTCCCTCACCGCCCTGGCCGCGACGGCCTGCGCCTCGCTCGCGGACTGCGGCGAGGACGTCCTCGCCTACGTGGGCCTGGAAGGAGGGCACATCGAGGCGCTGCGCCTCGATACCTGCACCGGCCGCCTGACGGCGCTCGGACCGGTGGCCGACCTGCCGCGCCCGCGCTGGCTGGTGGCCGACCCCGCGCGTGCGCTGCTCTACGCGGCCAGCGACCCGCAAGGCCACCCCGGCAGCGTGGCGGCCTATGCCATCGACCGTGCGAGCGGCGCGCTGCGCAAGCAGGGCGAGCTCGGCGCGGGCGGCAACGGCACGACCGACCTGTGGCTGGACTCCGCTTCGGCCAGCCTGCTGGCCGCCCACTTCGGCAGCGGCTCCGTGTCCAGCCTCGCGCTGCAGGCCGATGGCGGCCTGGGCCAGGTCGCCAGCACGCGCCAGAACCACGGCAGCGGCCCACACCGCCGCCAGGCGGGCCCGCATGCCCACGGCGTGGTGCTGGCGCCGGACGGCCGCCATGCGCTGGTGGCCGACTTCGGGGCCGACCGGGTCTTCGTCTACGGCTTCGACCGCGCCACGCGCTCGCTGTCCGAAGCGCCCGTGGGCGCCTTCGCCGCGCCGCCGGGCAGCGGCCCGCACCACCTGGTCTTCGGCGCGGGCGGGCGCTTCGCCTACCTGCTCAACGAACTCAGCGCCGACGTCATCGCGCTGCGCTGGAACGCGCAAGCGGCGCGGCTCGACGCCGTGCAGACCGTGCCCCTGAGCAGCCCCGGCTTCGCGGGCGTGAAGAGCGGATCGGAGCTGGCGCTGAGCGCCGACGGCCGTTTCCTCTACGCCGCCAACCGTGCACAGAGCCAAGTGCTGGTCTACGGCGTGGATGCCGCAACGGGTGAACTGCGCCTGCTGCAGCGCCAGGCCTCGGGCGGCGAGGCGCCCTGGACCTTCGCCCTGCACCCCTCGGGGAACTGGATGCTGGTGGCCCATGCGCGCGGCAACCGGGTCGATCTGCTGGGCGTGGACCCGGCCACGGGCCGGCTGAGCGCCACGGACCAGGTGCTGCAGATGGCTGCGCCGCTGAGCCTGGCCTTCGTGGACTGACAACCTCGGAGCAGGAACATGCGCCTTGATCCGCAACGCCGCGCGCTGCTCGCGGCCGCGGCGGCCCTTGCGCTGCCGGGCACGGGCTCGGCGGCGGGGGAGGAGATCGCCATCGGCCAGATCGGCCCCTTCACCGGCACGCCCGTGCCCGGCGCCGCCGAGATCCGCCAGGGCATCGAGGCGGCGCTGGGCCAGGCCAACGCGGCGGGCGGCGTGGCCGGGCGGCGGCTCGCGCTCTTCACGCTGGACGACGGCTTCCAGCCCGAGGTCTTCGTGCGCCGCTTCGGCGAGGCCATGGCGCGCCGCCCCGTCGCGCTGCTGTCGCCCATGGGCACGTCCACCGTGCAGCGCATGCTGGACGACGGCCTGCTCGACCAGCACGACGTGCTGGTGCTGAACGCCGTGCCAGGCGCCGAGAGCCTGCGCAGCCCGGGCCACCCGAAGCTGTTCCACGTGCGCGCCAGCGACCACGAGCAGGTCGAGCACATCGTCCACCACGCGGGAACGCTGGGCGTCACGCAGATGGCCGCGTTGTGCCAGGACCTCTCCATCGGCACCACGGGCCTGGCCGTCGCGCAGAAGGCGGCGGCCGGGCTGGGCCTGCGCTTTTCCGCCACCATGACCACGGCCGAGGGCTCCGCGCTGGCCCAGGATGCCGGCCGCGTGCAGGCCGGGCGGCCGCAGAGCGTGCTGGTGCTGGGCAGCCCGCGCTTCGCGGCCGAGGGCATCGCGGCGCTGCGCAAGGCGGGGTACGAGCGGCTCATCTACGCGCTGAGCTACGTGACGGCTGATTTGGTTGGGAAGCTGGCCGGGAGCGGCGCGCGCGGCGTGGCGCTGGCCCAGGTCTTCCCGAACCCCAACCGCAACCTGCTGGCGCTGCAGCAGCAGTTCCACGCGGCCATGAAGCGCCTGGGCGTCGAGCCGCACTACACGGCCTTCCAGCTCGAAGGCTACGTGACGGCCTGCGTGCTGGTGGAGGCCCTGCGCCGCGCCAAGGCCCTGACCCCCGAGGGCCTGGCCCAGGCGCTGCGCGCCATGGGCGGCTACAGCCTGGGGGGCTTCGGCGTCGATTTCTCGCAGGGCAACGTGGGCAGCCATTTCGTCGATATCGCCATCATCAACAGCGAGGGCAGGCTCGTGTACTGAGCCTGCGGCAGCCATGAAACTTCTTGCTTCCACCGGCATCGCGCGGCGCCTGTACCTGGTGTCCGGCGCGCTGTCCATCGCGCTCGCGGGCGTGGCCTGGTTCGCCTGGTACAGCCTGGGCCATGTCGAGGCGCTCGTGCAGCGCATCCAGAGCCAGCACGTGCGGCAGTTGCAGCGCGCCACTTCCACCGAGGGCGAGATCACGCGCGCGCAATTGCTGCTGCGCCAGGCCATGCTGACGAACGACCCCAAGGAACTCAAGCGCGCGCTGGACGGCATCGAGGACAAGCGCCGGTTCGTCCAGAAGACCATGGGCGACTACGCGCAGAGCCTCTCCACGCCCGCCGAGCGCGAGGCCTTCGCCAAGGTGCCCGCGCTGCTCGACACCTTCTGGGCCGTGGCCGAGCAGGACGTTCAACTGGTGCAGCGCGGTGAGAAGGAAGAGGCCTTCGCCTTCCTCATGGGCAAGACGGTGCCTGCCCGCACCGAGCTGCTCATGGCGCTGCGCGATGCCGTGAAGCGCCAGGACATGGCGGTGCGCGGCGCGCTGGCCGAGGTGCAGGCCGAGGCGCGGCACACGCTGGGCGCGCTCGTGGGCTTGGTGGCGGCGGCCATCGTGGGCCTGGCGCTGCTTTCGTGGCACGTGGCGGGAGTGCTGGGGCGGCGCGTGGCCGTCTCGCGCGCGGTGGCCGAGCGCGTGCGCGACGGCGATCTCACGCAGGCCGTGGCCGACGGCGCGCGCGACGAGTTCTCGCCGCTGCTGGCGGCGCTGGGCGACATGCAGGGCGCGCTGGCCCGCGTCGTGACCGGCGTGCGCCACAACGCGGAGAGCGTGGCCACGGCCAGCGCCGAGATCGCCTCGGGCAACAACGACCTTTCGGCCCGCACCGAGATGCAGGCCAGCGCGCTGGAGCAGACGGCGGCCAGCATGGAGCAGCTCGGCTCCACCGTGCAGCACAACGCCGACAACGCGCGCCAGGCCAACCAGCTCGCCATGAGCGCGAGCACCGTGGCCGTGCAGGGCGGCGAGGTGGTGGGCCAGGTGGTGGACACGATGCGCCGCATCCACGGCGCAAGCCGCAAGATCGCGGACATCATCGGCGTGATCGACGGCATCGCGTTCCAGACCAACATCCTCGCGCTCAACGCCGCCGTAGAGGCTGCGCGCGCGGGCGAGCAGGGCCGGGGGTTCGCCGTGGTGGCAGGCGAGGTGCGCGGCCTCGCCCGGCGCAGCGCGGATGCCGCCAAGGAGATCAAGGCGCTGATCGACGAGAGCGTGGAGCGCGTGGGGCAGGGCTCCCGGCTCGTGGACCAGGCGGGCGCGACCATGGCCGAGGTGGTGGCGGCCATCCAGCGCGTGACCGAGGTCATGGGCGAGATCAGTGCCGCGAGCCAGGAGCAGAGCCAGGGCGTGGCCCAGGTGGGCGAGGCCATCGTGCAGATGGACCAGACCACGCAGCAGAACGCCGCGCTGGTGGAGCAAAGCGCCGCCGCGGCCGACAGCCTCAAGGGCCAGGCCCAGGAGCTGGTGCGCGCGGTGAGCGCGTTCCGGCTCGGCGCGCAGCGCCAGCCCCTTGGGAAGCCCCTCATTCCCGGGCCGGGCGATCGCGGGTAGCGTGCCGTCTATCACCGCCCATCTCGCAAGGAGGCTCCATGGCCCACGCCGCAAAGACCGCGCTGACCACCGCGCCCAAGGTGCGCCTGTACGTGGAGCGCCCCGGAAAGCCCGAGCGCTGGTTCGTGAACGTGGGCCACGTCACCGACCGGGGCCGCTGGAAGACCGAGCCGCATTCCCACCCGGACTACGGGCAGGTCATCTTCGTGCGCAGCGGCAGCGGCGCGGTGAACCTCGAAGGCAGCAGCGTGTCCTTCCAGGGGCCGTGCGCCCTGCTGCTGCCCACCGAATGCGTGCACGGCATGCGCTACGACATCGACGTGGACCGCTGGGTGGTGACCGTGGATGCGGCCTACCTCACGCAGGTGAACGCGCGCCTGCCCGAGTTCAGCCGCCTGTGGGCTGCGCCGCGCTCCATTCCGTTCGACGAGGCGCCGGAGGCCGCGCTGGAGTTCCTCCACCTCATCACCCGGCTCGCGCAGGAGGTCGAGGGCAAGCCCGCGGGCCACGTGGTGGGTGCCGAGGCCCTGCTGACGCTGCTGCTGCTCATGCTGGTGCGCCGCACGCCGCGGGAGCCGTCCGAGGCGGGCGTGAGCGGCCCCACCCCCAAGGAGACGCGGCTGGTGGAGCGCTTTCGCGAACTGATCGACGAGCACTACCGCCAGCACTGGCAGCTGCAAAGCTATGCGTCCATGCTGGCCGTGTCGCTGGTGCAGCTGCGCGCCGCGTGCGCGGCGGTGGCCGGGCAGAGCCCCACCAAGATGATCCACGCGCGGCTGGTCACCGAGGCGAAGCGGCACCTGATCTTCGGCAACCTGTCGATGGAGCAGATCGCCTTCGGCCTCGGGTTCTCGGACGCCGCGTATTTCACCCGCTTCTTCCGCAAGGAGGTGGGCCAGTCGCCGAGCCAGTTCCGCGTCGCGGCGCGGCAGCAGCCCGAGCCCGACGCGGGCTGATGGCGCTCCCAAAAGTGCCAGCGAATCTCGCTTTTGTGTAGTGGCTGGCGCAGGCGCCGTCACTAACCTCTGTACCCATCCATCCAGGGTTGCCCGTCATCCCCGCCGTGGCGGAGGTGACGGGCGTTTTTTAAATCAAACAGGCCTGCAGCCCGCTTATGGCGGTCGTGAATGGCTATTAATAAAGGAGCAATCATGGACCGTAGAAACACCCTCAAAGCGCTGGGCTCTGCCGCGCTGCTGCCGCTCGCCGGCGTGGCCGGGCAGGCCCTCGCGCAAGCCGCGGGCACCCGCAAGGGCGTGATGCTGATGAACCGCATCGCGCCGTCCGTCTCGCAGCTGTACATCGCCAACCTGGATGGCATGAACGAGCGCAAGCTGCTCGCCGATCCGGCGTTCGACTACAACGGCAGCCTCTCGCCCAACGGCGAATGGCTGCTGTTCACCTCCGAGCGGCGCGGCGACGGCCAGTCCGACATCTACCGCGCGCGCCCCGACGGCACCGGCATCGCGCCGGTGGCAGTGGCCGATTCCATGGACGATGCGGCCGCCCTGTCGCCCGACGGCCGCACGCTGGCCTTCGTCTCCACGCGCAACGGCTACCGCGCCAACATCTGGCTGCAGGACCTGTACACGGGCCGCCTCACGCAGTTGACCGGCACCGCCGGCGTGCACGGCAAGGAGGGCCAGCCCGACTGCTATTTCCGCCCCTCCTGGTCGCCTGACGGGCAGTGGATCGCCTTCTCCAGCGACCGCGACACGGAGTGGACCGGCCACGACCACGGGCAGGGCTGGGAGCACACGCAGGAGCTCGCCATCTACGCCATCCGCCCCGACGGCACGGGCTTTCGCAAGGTGACGGGCAGGCCCGGCTACTGCCAGGGCTCGCCCAAGTGGTCGCCCGACGGCAAGCGCATCGTGTTCTACGAGATGACGGTGGAGGCCACCTGGGGCGCGCGCCGCCCCAACTACATCGGCAAGGCCTTTTCTCAGATCGTGTCGGTGGACGTGGCCACCGGTCAGGACCGCGTGGAGCACACCACGGGCACCGACCTGAAGCTGCAGCCGCAGTACCTCAGCAACACCGAGATCGGCTACCTGATCAAGTACGGCCCCAACGAAGGCCTGGCCTACACCTCGGGCCGCGCGCCGTTCAAGCAGGCCTTCCTCCGCTCGCCGAGCTGGACGGCCGACGGCCAGTCGGTCATCTACGAGAAGGTGGCGTTCCAGCCCGTGCGCCCGCTGATGAAGCCCCTGTTCAGCTGGGACCCGGACTTCGACTACCGCCACATCGACGTCTACCCGCTCATGTCGCGCGACGGCTGGATCGCCTACACCGCCAAGCAGACGGGCAACGCCTCGCTGTGGATCATGCGCGGCGACGGTACGGACAAGCGCAAGGTGTTCGAGTCGTCGAACCATGGCCTGGACGACAAGATGGTGCACATGGGGCTGGCGGGCGCGTTCCAGCCCACCTGGTCGCCCGATGGCGAATGGCTGGCCTTCGGCCTGGGCTACTGGTTCTTCACGCGCAACACCATGGCCGCGGCGCTGTGGCGCGTGCGGCGCGACGGCACGGGTGCGGAGCAACTGACCGATGGCATGGTGAACGCGGGCTTCCCCGCCTACTCGCCCGATGGCAAGGAGATCGCATACCGCATCTGGAGCAAGGGCGAGACCGGGCTGCGCATCCTGAACCTGGAGACACGCAAGGTGCGCGTGCTCACGACGGGCCAGGACAACATGCCGGGCTGGTCGCCCGACGGCCAGCGCATCGTCTTCACGCGCAAGGGCGAGGACGCGCGCAAGAGCATCAACGGCAACTACGACGTCTACACCATCCGCCCCGACGGCACGGGCCTGTACCGCTGCACCGACCACGGGTCGAGCGACGCCCACGCCGTCTGGAACGCGGACGGCCGCATCCTCTACAGCGGCTCGCAGCACGGCTTCCGCGACGAGGCGGCGCTGTACGAGCAGACGTTCCAGCAGTACGGACAGATCTACGTGATGAACGCCGACGGCAGCAACAAGCGCATCCTCACCGACAGCAAGTGGGAGGATTCGATGCCGCTGTTCGTGATGAATAAATGAACGCCATGAGCACTCCCCGATACGACAACCTGATCAACGGCCACTGGGTGGCCGGCAGCGGCTACAGCGCCAACACCAACCCCTCCGACCTGGGCGACACCATCGGCGAGTACGCGCAGGCCAGCGCGGCGCAGCTCGACGACGCGGTGCTCGCCGCGCGCGGGGCCTTCCCGGCCTGGTCGCTGTCGGGCATCCAGGCACGCGCCGACGCGCTCGACCGGATCGGCACCGAGATCCTCGCCCGCCGCGAGGAGCTGGGCACGCTGCTGTCGCGCGAAGAGGGCAAGACCCGGCCCGAGGGCATCGGCGAGGTCGTACGCGCGGGCAACATCTTCAAGTTCTTCGCGGGTGAATGTCTGCGCCTGGCGGGCGAGGTTCTGCCCTCGGTGCGCCCGGGCGTGGGCGTGGAGATCACGCGCGAGCCCGTGGGCGTGGTCGGCCTCATCACCCCCTGGAACTTCCCCATGGCCATTCCGGCCTGGAAGATCGCGCCCGCGCTGGCCTACGGCAACTGCGTGGTGCTCAAGCCCGCCGACCTCGTGCCCGGCTGCGCCTGGGCGCTGGCCGAGATCATCCACCGCTCGGGCATCCCGGCGGGGGTGTTCAACCTCGTCATGGGGCGCGGCAGCGTCATCGGCGACGCGCTGGTCACGCACCGGGGCGTGAACGCCATCAGCTTCACCGGCTCGCAGGCCGTGGGCGGGCACATCGCGCAGCAGTGCGCGCAGAGCCTCAAGAAGGTGCAGCTCGAAATGGGCGGCAAGAACCCGCAGATCGTGCTGGACGACGCCGACTTCGGCCAGGCCGTGGAGCTGTGCGTGCAAAGCGCCTTCTACTCCACGGGCCAGCGCTGCACCGCGTCGAGCCGCCTGATCGTGACCCAGGGCATCCACGACCGCTTCGTGCAGGCCATGAAGGCGCGCATGGCGGCCCTGACGGTGGGCGATGCGCTCGCGGGCGGCACCGACATCGGCCCCGTCGCGAGCGCCGCGCAGCTCGAGCAGGACCTGGGCTACGTGGCCATTGGCCAGGAGGAGGGCGGCGTGCTGGCCGCCGGCGGCGAGCGCTTGGAGCTGGGCAAGAAGGGCTTCTACATGGCCCCCGCCCTGCTGACGGACACCACGGGCGGCATGCGCATCAACCGCGAGGAGGTCTTCGGCCCGGTGGCCAGCATCGTCCGCGTCAAGGACTACGAGGAAGCGCTGGCCGAGGCCAACGACACGCCCTTCGGCCTGTCCGCGGGCATCGCCACCACCTCGCTCCGGCACGCCACCCATTTCAAGCGCCACAGCCAGGCCGGCATGGTCATGGTGAACCTGCCCACGGCCGGCGTGGACTACCACGTGCCGTTCGGCGGCCGCAAGGGCAGCAGCTACGGGCCGCGCGAGCAGGGGCGCTATGCGCAGGAGTTCTTCACGACGGTGAAGACCGCCTACATACAGGCGTAGCCATGCACGGCAAGCCACTTCTGCGGCGCCGCACCGTGCTGGCGGGCGGTGCGTCGGCGGTCATTGCGCTGCCCCGCCTGGGCCGTGCCGACGGGGCGGACATCGTGGTCGGCCAGATCGGCCCCTTCACCGGCATGCCCGCGCCCGACGCCGTGCACCTCAACCAAGGCATCAAGGCGGCGCTGGCCCAGATCAATGCGGCGGGCGGCGTGAACGGCCGCCCCTTGGCATTGTTCGAGCTGGACGACGGGTACAAGGACGAGGGCTTCGTCCGCCAGTTCGACGAGGCCATGAAGCGCCGCCCCGTGGCGCTGCTGGCCCCGGTAGGCACGCGCTCCATCCAGCGCATGCTGGAAGACAAGCTGCTGGACCGCTATGACGTGGCCGTGCTCGACGCTATTCCCGGTGCCGAGAGTCTGCGCAACCCAGGCCACCCGCGCCTGTTCCATGTGCGCGCGGGCGACCGGCAGCAGGTCGAGGGCATCATCCGCCACGCCGTGACGCTGGGCACCGCGCGGATCGCCGTGGTGTACCAGGACGTTCCCATCGGCAAGTCGGGCATGGCAGCCGCCACGGACGTGGCCGCCGGGCTTGGCGTGAAGCTCTTGCCCATTCTGCAGGTCGCGGACGGGGCCGGGCAGCTTGCCGAAGCGGCCGGCTGCGTCATGGCCAGCCAACCGCAATGCGCCTTGCTGCTGGGGGCTCCCCGCTTCGTGGCGGACGGTGTGGCGGCGCTGCGCCATGCCGGGCTGGGCGGCTTGGTCTACGCATTGAGCTATGCGCCCGCGGCATTGATCCGGCAGGTGGCCGGCAGTGCGGCGCGGGGCGTGGCGCTCGCCCAGGTATGCCCCAATCCCAATGGCGCGACGATGGCGCTGCAGCGCGCGTTCCAGTCCGCGATGAAAGCGGCGGGGGCGTCCGGGCCCTACAACGCGTTTCACTTCGAGGGCTACATCACCGCGTGCGTGCTCGCCGAAGGCCTGCGCCGGGCACAGGAACCGACGCCGGCCGCGCTCGTGCGCTCCCTGCGCGCCATGGGCGAATACGACCTGGGTGGCTACCGCGTGAACTTCGCCAAGGGCAACGTGGGCAGCAGCTTCGTGGACATTGCGATCATCGACGGTAGCGGCCAGCTCGTGTACTGAGCGGAACGGGGCGGGTTCAGGGTGGCCCGGAGCGGGTGCCCTTCGTGCTGCCATCGATCCCCGTCACCACCCGCGCATAGCGCGCGAAGGTCCAGTACGCCCAGGCCCAGTCCATCAGCACCACCAGCCGGTTGCGGAAGCCGATCAAGAAGTACACGTGCGCGAACAGCCAGAACAGCCACGCGAAGTAGCCTGAGAAGCGCACCGGCCCGGCCGGAGAGGTGAGGTCCACCACGGCCGAGTTGCGGCCGATGGTGGCCAGGTTTCCATAGTCGCGGTAGCGCAAGGGCTGCGTGGGCTGGCCGCTCAAACGGCGCAGGATGTTGGCGGCCGCGGCGCGGCCCATCTGCTTGGCGCCGGGAGAGACGCCGGGCACGGGGCGGGGCGGCTGGCCCGGCGCGTGGCTCTGCGCGGCGGCCAGGTCGCCGATGACGCTGATCTCGGGGTGGCCGGGCAGCGACAGGTCGGGCTCCACGGTGACGCGGCCCGCGCGGTCGGTGGCGCAGCCCGTGGTCTCGGCCAGGTGGCGCCCCAACGCGGACGCGGCCACGCCTGCGGCCCAAATGATGCATTGACTCTTGATTTGATAGCTGCTTGCGCTTGCTGCATCTGCGCTGGAGGCCGATTCGACCATCAACCCATCGGCGTCGATGGCGGTGACACGGGCACCCAGGCGCACGTCCACGCCCAGCTTCTCCAACTGTTCCCTGGCGCGCTGGCTCAGGCTTTCGGGCATGGCCTGGAGCACGCGCGTGCCGCCTTCGAGCAGGATGACCTTGGCACTGGCCGGGTCGATGTGGCGGAACTCGCCGGGCAGCGTGTGGCGCGCGATCTCGGCCAGCGTGCCCGCCATCTCCACGCCCGTGGGCCCCGCGCCCACGACCACGAAGTTGAGCCAGTCGGCGCGGCGCGCGGGGTCGGGCTCCTTCTCGGCGGCCTCGAAGGCGAGCAGGATGCGGCGGCGCACCTCGAAGGCGTCGTCCAGTGTCTTGAGCCCCGGCGCGTGCGCGGCCCATTCGTCGTGGCCGAAGTAGCTGTGCGTGGCGCCCGCGGCGACGATGAGGTGGTCGTAGGGCAGGCTGCCGCCGTCCTTCAGGTGCACGGTGCGCGCCACCACGTCGATGCGCACGGCCTCGCCCAGCAGCGTGGTCACGTTGGGCTGGCGGCGGAACAGGTGCCGTATGGGCGCCGCGATGGCCGGGGCCGACAGCCCGGCCGTGGCCACCTGGTACAGCAGGGGCTGGAACAGGTGGTGGTTGGTCTTGTCCACCAGGGTCACGGAAAGGGCCTCGCCGTGCAGCGCCCGCGCGGCTTCGAGGCCTCCGAAGCCGCAGCCGATGATGACGACGCGCGGGCGGTGCGCCAGAGGAGAACTGATTTTCAAGGGGTTTTCGGGTGGCATGTGCCATCCTGAAACTTCACTCTATGTTCTGCACCTGCTCGCGCATCTGCTCGATCAGCACCTTCATATCGACGCTGATGCGCGTGAGCTCCAGCGCGGCCGACTTGGAGCCCAGGGTGTTGGCTTCGCGGTGCAGCTCCTGGATCAGGAAGTCCAGGCGCTTGCCGATCTCGCCGCCCTTTTGCAGCAGGCGCTCGATCTCGTCGAGGTGCGAGGACAGGCGCGTGATCTCCTCGGCCACGTCGATGCGGATCGCGAAGGCCGTGGCTTCGGTGAGCGCGCGGTCCTGCGCGGCCTCGGGGGCGGCGGTGCCTTCGGCCAGGGCCATGGCTTCCTTCCAGCGCTCCACGAAGCGCTGGCGTTGCTGCTCCACGAGCTGCGGTACCAGGGGGCCGGCCTGCTGGGCCAGGGCGCGCAGCTGCGCGAGCCGGTCCTGCAGCATGGCGGCCAGGCGCTTGCCTTCGCGGGCGCGGGCGGCGAGCAGGTCGCTCAGGGCCTGCTCGGCCAGGGCGGGGGCGATCTCGCTCCAGTCCTGGTCGGAGGAGGCGCTGGCCGTGGCGCACAGGCGCAGGGCGTCGGCCACGCTCAGTGGGGTGGCTTGGGGGAGCCAAGCCTTCACGGCGTCCTGCAGGCCGTTGAGGCGCTGCAGCAGGCGCGGGGCGGGGTCGGGCAGGGCGCTGGCGTCTTCGCTTTCGATGGCGGCGCGCAGCTCGACCTTGCCGCGCTTGAGCTTGGCGGTGAGCAGTGCGCGCAGCGCGGGTTCGAGGGCGCGCAATTCGTCGGGCAAGCGCAGGGACAGGTCCAGGAAACGGCTGTTGACCGAGCGGATCTCCAGCCCCAGCCGGTGGGCACGCGAGGGGGTGTCGGCACCCTCGGCGGACGCGCCATGCTGGGCGCTGGCGTATCCGGTCATGCTGTAAACTGGCATTGGACTTTTCGATGGTTGCTTGCGATCCGGCGATTATCCGGGTTCCAGCCCACTCCCGAGGTTTCTGCGCAAAATATGTCGTCCAAGATCAAGCCAGCCCCATTGCCCCCCGATACCGTCATTGGCGGTTATCGCGTGGTGCGCCGGCTGGCATCGGGCGGCTTCGGCGTGGTCTATCTGGCCATCGATGCGGAGGGCCAGCAGGTCGCCATCAAGGAGTACCTGCCCTCGTCGCTGGCCACGCGCGCGCCCGGCGAGCTGCTGCCCAAGGTGCCGCCCGAGAAGCTCTCGCTCTACCGCCTGGGCCTCAAGAGTTTCTTCGAGGAGGGCCGCTCGCTCGCGCAGATCTCGCACGCCTCGGTGGTGAGCGTGCTCAACTTCTTCCGCGAGAACGAAACCGTCTACATGGTGATGAACCACCTGGAGGGTGCGACCCTGCAGGACTTCATCATCACCGCGCGCGAGCTCAAGACGCAGAAGGTGTTCCGCGAGTCCACGATCCGCTCGCTGTTCGACGAGGTGCTGCGCGGCCTGCGCATCG
>Ga0206116_1000265_pt1 | contig 70592 bp, 71 predicted proteins | sample 3A1Ametagenome_FD_178000 | JGI IMG/M metagenome (GOLD analysis project Ga0206116, IMG submission 178000) | Enriched microbial communities from leaf-cutter ant dump, University of Wisconsin, Madison, United States - 3A1A | ecosystem: Environmental > Terrestrial > Nest > Insects nest > Nest dump...
AAGCTCTCCCACGGGCTTGGTGTCCCAAAGGTGCTGCGGTCTCTCATCCGCCACCGCACTTGGCAATACAACGCCAATCCCAGGCAAAGGGAAGTTACAAAGGTGGCCGGCAGGCCGGATGAGGGGCCGCCTTTCTACACATTAGCCGAACGGGAGAAGAAGGCCCGCACCTTGCGAAAGCAGCCTTGCCGTTCTACCTCTGTTTCAAAGGCGCAGCGGTGCGCCGCCAGCCGCCGGCCCCTGCCGGCGCGCGCAAAACTGGATCGACACATGCCTTCCGTCACGCTTTCCGGCCGCGCCTTTCTCCGCCTTTCCGGCAAGGATGCCGAGACCTTCCTGCAGGCCCTGATCACCACGGACCTGCCGTCGCTGCCCGAAGGCGAGATCCGCCCCGGCGCGCTTCTGACGCCGCAGGGCAAGATCCTCTTCGATTTTCTCATCCGCCGCGACGGCGCGGACGCCTTCCTGATCGAAACCGGCGCAGAGCAGCGCGACGGGCTGCTCAAGCGCCTCACCATGTACAAGCTGCGCGCCGCCGTGGACCTTGCCGCCGCCGGGGGCGACACGGTGACCGTGGCCTGGGACGCCCCCGAGGCGGACGCGCCGCGCGACGCCCGTTTTGCCGCCGCTGGCCTTGCCGTCTCCCGCCGGCCGGGCACGGGCGGCACCGGCGATCCTGCCCTTTACGACGGCCTGCGCATTTCCGCCGGCCTTCCCGAATCCGGCCGCGACTACGCGCTCTCCGATGCCTTCCCGCACGACGTTCTCCTCGATCGCAGCGGCGGGCTTTCCTTCCGCAAGGGCTGCTATGTCGGGCAGGAGGTCGTCTCCCGCATGCAGCATCGCGGCACCGCGCGCCGCCGCCCGGTCGTCGTCAAGGCCGGGGCCGACCTTCCCGCGACCGGCACGGAGCTTCTTGCCGGCGGCAAGCCGATCGGCACGCTCGGCACCGTCTCCGGCCCTCTCGGCCTTGCCATCGTGCGCCTCGACCGCGCAGCGGACGCCATGCGCGCGGGCACGCCGATTGCCGCCGGCGACGTGCCCGTGACGCTGGAGCTTCCCGCATGGACCGGGCTCACTTTCCCCGAAGAGGCTGCCGAGGTGCCGGCGCAATGAGGGCAGTTTCGTTGCTGTCGTGGCGGGTGCCATACCCCCCTCTGCCCTGCCGGGCATCTCCCCCTCAAGGGGGGAGATCGGCAAGCAGCAAGCTCCTTGTTTCAACCGCGGCGTTTGCAATGGGCAAGGCGTCGCCCCATCCAATCTCCCCCCTTGAGGGGGAGATGCCCGGCAGGGCAGAGGGGGGTAAGTTCCGGGCACCAAGCGAAGAGGAGGCCGGCATTTCCGGCCACGCGCCCCAATGACGGCCCCCCGCACGAAAACCGAGCCGCGCGCCTGGCAGCGCATGCTGTCCGGCCGCCGGCTCGATCTGCTCAATCCCTCGCCGCTCGACATCGAGCTTTCCGACATCGCGCACGGGCTCGCCCGCGTCGCGCGCTGGAACGGGCAGACCCATGGCGACCATGCCTTTTCCGTCGCGCAGCATTCCCTCATCGTGGAGACGATCTTCCGCCGGCAGAACCGCTGCGATGCGGGCGAATGCCTGATGGCGCTGCTGCACGATGCGCCCGAATATGTGATCGGCGACATGATCTCGCCCTTCAAGGCGGTCGTCGGCGGTGGCTACAAGACGGTGGAGAAACGGCTGGAGGCGGCGGTGCACCTGCGCTTCGGCCTTCCGCCCGCAACGCCCGCCGCGCTGAAGGCGAAGATCAAGAAGGCCGACCAGGTCGCCGCCTTCTTCGAGGCGACAGAGCTGGCCGGCTTCTCCCATGCCGAGGCGACGAAATTCTTCGGCGCACCGCGCGGCATCACGCGCGACGTGCTCGACATCGTCCCCTTGCCCGCAACGCAAGCGCAGGCGCGTTTCTGCGAACGCTTCTCGGCGCTGGAAGAGGAGCGCGGCCTTTCCGCCGCGGCGGTGTGAGGATGGGCCGGATCGTCGTCGCACCCCTTGCGAAAATCGCCGAGCTCGCCGTCCGGCACGGCTGCCGCGAGATGGTGAGCCTCGTCGCGCCGCGGCAGGATTTTCACCGCCCCGCCGTGATTTCCGCCGGGCGGCATCTCATCCTCGGCGTCAACGATATCGCCTTTGCCGGCACCGGCAAGCTCGTCGCGCCCGGCGAGGAGCATGTCGCGGCGATCCTCGCCTTCGCCCGCGGCTGGGACCGGCAGGCGCCGCTTCTCGTCCATTGCCAGATGGGCGTTTCCCGCTCGCCGGCCGCCGCCCTCCTTGTCGCGCTCGCCGTTCAGCCGGACCAGGACGACCACGCGCTGGCGGCGCGCCTGCGGCAGGCCTCCGTGCAGGCAACGCCGAATGCGCGGCTCGTCGAGATCGGCGATCATGTGCTGGGCCGTGGCGGGCGGCTTGTCGCCGCCGTCCGGGCCATCGGGCGCGGCGCGGACTATGTCGGCGACAGCCCCTTCGTCTTTTCCGCCGTGCCGGAGCGGGCAGGGCCATGACGGACGCCCTCGCCCGCCCGCCCGTCGAAATCGGCCTCAACGCGGCGGTCGTCGCCATTTCCGGCCGCAGTCCGTCGATCCTCGCGGTCGCCGGCGAAGGCCCGGGCGCGCGCGACGCCCTGCCCTTTGGCCCCTTCGCCCCGCAGCAGCACCGCACCTTCGAAGCGAGCCTCAGGGCCAGCGTGGAGGCGCAGACGGCGCTGAAGCTCGGCTATATCGAGCAGCTCTATACGTTCGGCGACCGCGGCCGCCAGAAACTGCCCGACGAGGCCGGCACGCACATGGTCTCCGTCGGCTACCTGGCGCTCGCCCGCACGGACGACGAGGCGAACGAGCGGCTGGCCGAGGCGGGTGCGGCCTGGCGCGACTGGTACAGCTATCTTCCCTGGGAGGACTGGCGACAGGGCCGGCCGGCCATGCTCGACCAGGTCATCCTGCCGGCGCTGAAATGCTGGGCCGGCGATGTTTCACGCGAGGAGCGCGCTGCCGGCACGCCTCCACCGCTCACCCGCATCCGCCTCGCCTTCGGCCTCGACGATTTTCCCTGGGACGAAGAGCGCGTGCTGGAGCGCTACGAACTGCTCTACGAAGCGGGCCTTGCCGAGGAGGCGGTGACGGACGGGCGCGCCCGGCCCGGCCAGCCCTCGCCCGGCCTTGCGATGCGGCACGACCATCGCCGCATCCTCGCCACCGCCATGGCGCGGCTGCGCGGCAAGATCAAATACCGCCCGGTGATCTTCGAGCTGATGGCACCGGAATTCACCCTCACCGAACTGCAGGCGACCGTGGAGGCGATCTCCGGCCGGCACCTGCACAAGCAGAACTTCCGCCGCCTCGTCGAGGGCGCGGAACTGGTCGAGCCGACGGGCGGCTCCACCTCCGCCACCGGAGGCCGGCCGGCCGCGCTTTTCCGCTTCCGCCGCCGCATTCTCGAGGAGCGCCCGGCGCCCGGCCTCAAGGTCGGCACGCGCTGAGAACCGTTACTTGATCACCGCGCAGGCGATGCGCTCGCCCGCCCCGCCGGCCGGGTCCGTCCGGTAGTCGTCGGAGCCGGCATGGACGACCAGCGCGCGGCCGCGGATGCCGCGCTCGGCATCGTCGAGGCGAACCATGCCGGAATGGATCTGCGCGCGCAGGACGCCGTCGTCGCCGACATACTGGTTCGGCAGGTCGCCGGCATGGGGGCCGTCGGCGGAGGCGAGGCCGTGCTTGCGCTCGTCCGGGTTGAAATGGCCGCCCGCCGACTTGTAGCCGTCCGCACGGTCGCAGACGCCCTTTTCATGGATGTGCAGCGCCACCCATTTGCGCGGGGCAAGCCCCGAGACCTCCATCTCGAACAGCACGCCCTCGGGGCTCGCGGTCAGGTGCGCGCGTCCGGCCTCTGTGCCGGAGCGGTCGGTGAAATTCGCTTCGGCGGTGTTCTTCGTCTGCTGGGCGAAGGCAGGTGCGGCGACAATTCCCATCGCAGCGGCAAGCGCGACGATCTTCGACATGATGCGTCCTCCGTTCTTGTGCTCAAGGAGCCGGAACGCATCGTGCGGGACGGTGTTCCGCTATCGCAGGACGACGTCGAGGCCGATATCGAGCGTCGGCGCGGCCATGGTGATCTTGGAGGTCGAGATGTAGTCGACGCCCGTTTCGGCGATGGCGCGGATGGTCGCGATGTTCACGTTGCCGGAGGCTTCCAGCTTCACGCGGCGCGGATCGGCCGCATAGGCAGCGTCCGACAGGCCGGCGCAGTCGCGGTTGATCTCGACGGCGCGGCGCAGGAGTTCCGGCCCCATATTGTCGAGGAGGATCACGTCCGGCTGCGCCTCCAGCGCCTCCTCCAGCTCCTCCAGCGTCGTCACCTCCACCTCCACCTTGACGAGATGGCCGGCAAAGGCCCGGGCGGCGCGGATGGCGCCGGCAACGCCGCCGGCAACGGCGATGTGGTTGTCCTTGATGAGGATCGCGTCGTCGAGGCCGTAGCGATGCGAGGAGCCGCCGCCCATGCGCACGGCATACTTTTCGAGCGCCCTCAGGCCGGGGATGGTCTTGCGCGTGCAGCAGACCTTGGCCTTCGTATGGGCGATCTCACCGGCAAAGCGCGCGGTATAGGTCGCGACGCCGCAAAGGTGCATGAGGAAGTTCAGCGCCACCCGCTCGGCCGAAAGCACCGCCCGCGCCGGGCCGGCGATCGCCGCGATCACCGTGCCGGGGGAAAGCCGGTCGCCGTCCTTCACGAAGGCCTCGAAGCGGATCGCCGGGTCCATCAGCCGGAAGGCGGCGCGCGCCAGATCGAGGCCGGCGACGACCCCTTCCTCCCGCGCATTCAGCTCCGCCGTCGCCGTCATCTCCGGCGCGATCGTCGCCTGGCTGGTGATATCGCCGGCCCGGCCGAGATCCTCGGCCAGCGCCGCACGCACCTGGTCCTCCACCATCAGCGGAGAGAGGACGGGGAGATGGGGGTGGGTCATGGGGAAATCCTGTATTCCTGAGAAGCTCTTTCTTCGAGGGCATCGAAACCGATGACACGGAGAATATGGGTGCAAACGCCGTCGATATCCTTCAGCACATCGTCATTCCAGAAGCGTAAAATCATCCAGCCAAGTGCTTCAAGCCTATCGTTGCGTTCCTCATCTGACCTCAATACATCCGGCCTTGCATGCCCCGAACCGTCGATTTCGACGACGATCTTATGTTCCGGGCAGGCGAAGTCGACAATATAGCCTGCTATCGGCATTTGACGCCGGAAGCTCAGGCCCATGAGGCGATGGGCACGAACCGCGTTCCAGAACCGAAGCTCCGCATCCGTCATGGTCCGGCGCATCCTGCGCGCGTTTCCGCGTGCTGTGGGGCGAACCTCGTGATGCGGCATCTGGCCCTCCTCTCATCGTCCTGCCGAGGCGCTACCCCCCTCTGCCCTGCCGGGCATCTCCCCCTCAAGGGGGGAGATTGGATGGAGCAGCGTTTCGCCTACGTCTAACGCTGCCGATTGCGCAATGTCGTTTCGTCTTGCCGATCTCCCCCCTTGAGGGGGAGATGCCCGGCAGGGCAGAGGGGGGTGAGCCCCACGCCCCTCACGCCGCCGCCGTTTCCGCGAGCTCGGCGACCACCTTCTCGGCGTCGGCGAGCGTAAGGAAGGTGCGGTGCTTCCAGGCGGCCTTCTGCTCGGGGAAATCGGAGCGGAAGTGGCCGCCGCGGCTTTCCTCGCGCAGATAGGCTCCGACGGCGATCAGCTTGGCGGTGGTGACGATGTTGTGGAAGCGCATGCGGCTGTTCTCGCGCTCCAGCGCCGCGATCTCGCGGATGGCCGTCTTCAACCCTTCGCGCTCGCGGATGACGCCGACGCAATCGCTCATGGTGCGGCGCAGGCGCTTCAGCGCCGGGCTGTCCTCGACCGTCACGAGGTCGTCGCTCTCGCCGGCGTTCTGGCCCCAGTCGTTGGTCTGCGGCTCCGGCAGCATGCCCTTGATGTTCTCCGCGATGCGCGCGGAAAAGACGACGGCTTCGAGCAGCGAGTTGGAGGCAAGGCGGTTCGCGCCGTGCACGCCCGTCGAGGTCACCTCGCCGGCCGCCCACAGCCCGTCGATGGAGGTGCGCCCCTCCGCATCCGTCAGCACGCCGCCCATGTGGTAATGCACGGCGGGCACGACGGGAATGGGCTGCGTCACCGGGTCGATGCCGGCCGCCTTGCAGGAGGCATAGACGGTGGGGAACATATCCGGGAAATGCGCGCCGACGGCCCTGGTGCAATCGAGGAAGGCGCCGCGGCCGGCCTGCACCTCGGCATAGACGCCGCGCGAGACGATGTCGCGCGGGGCAAGCTCCCCGTCCTCGTGGATATCCAGCATGAAGCGATGGCCGGCGGAATTGACGAGATGGGCGCCATCGCCGCGCAGCGCCTCGGTGGCGAGCGGCGCGGGATCGCGGCCGATATTGATGGCGGTCGGGTGGAACTGCACGAATTCCGGATCGGCGATGATGGCGCCGGCGCGCGCGGCCATGCCGACGCCCTGCCCGCAGGCCTGCCACGGATTTGTGGTGACGGCGAAGAGATGGCCGACGCCGCCCGAGCACAGAACGACGGCGCGCGCCGGGAAATGCACCCGCTTCTTCGACTGGCCGGCATCCGGCCGCGCCACGACGCCGGCGATAAAGCGGCCCTCGCGCACCAGCTCCTCGACCACGTAGCCTTCCAGGATACGGATCGACGGCGTCTTGCGCACGGCGGCGATCAGCGCCTCCATGATGGCCTTGCCGGCCATGTCGCCCTTGACGCGCACGATGCGCCGCTCGGAATGGGCGGCCTCGCGGGAAAGCATCAGCTTGCCCTCTAGGTCCCGGTCGAAGGGCACGCCGTAGTCGAGGAGGTCGTGGATGCGCGCGGGGCCTTCGGCCACCATGAAGCGCGCCATCTTCTCGTCGACGATGCCGGCGCCGGCTTCAAGCGTGTCGGCGACGTGCTTGTCGAACGTGTCGCCGGGGCTCATGGCCGCCGCGATGCCGCCCTGCGCCCAGGCCGAGGACGCCCCCTGCCCGATGGGCGCGGCGGCGAGGATGGTGACGGGGCGGGGCGCGAGTTTCAGCGCGCAAAACAATCCCGCAAGGCCGCCGCCCACGATGACGATATCGTCGATGCCGTTCCAGGATTGCGGACGGAAGCTGTCAATGGGCATGTCATTCTCCTCCAGCGCCTCGGCCCCGCCGGTTCGCCCCTCACCTGCCTGCCGGCATCCTCTCCCCGCAAGCGGGGAGAGGAGCGATGGGTTCACCGTTCTGCCCCTTCTCCCCGCCTGCGGGGAGAAGGTCCCGGCAGGGGGATGAGGGGCGGCTTCGAAGCGCGCTTCACTATTGTTTCAAGTTCACCATCCGCTCGACGGCGAGGCGGGCGCGGCCGGCGATTGCCGGGTCGACCAGAACCTCCTCCGTCATGGACACCAGGCTGTCGAGGATCTTCGGCAGCGTGATGCGCTTCATGTGCGGACAGAGGTTGCACGGCTTGACGAAATCGACGCCCGGAAGCTCGGCCTGGATGTTGGAGGCCATGGAGCATTCGGTGACGAGCAGCACGCGCGAGGGGCGATGGTCCTTCACATAATTGATCATGCCCGAGGTGGAGCCGGCGAAATCGCACACCTCGATGACGTCCGGGTGGCATTCCGGATGGCCGATGATCTCGATGCCGGGATGGGCTTCCTTGTAGGAGAGCAGCTCGGCCGCGGTGAAGCGCTCGTGCACCTCGCAGTGCCCCTTCCAGGTGAGGATCTTCTTGTTCGTCTGGCGGGCGACGTTGAGGGCGAGATATTCGTCGGGAATGCACAGCACCGTATCGCTCTCAAGGCTCTCGACCACGGCGAGCACGTTGGAGGAGGTGCAGCAGATGTCCGTCTCCGCCTTCACGTCGGCCGAGGTGTTGACGTAGGTGACGACCGGCACGCCCGGATAGCGCTGCTTGAGGAGCCGCACGTCTTCGCCGGTGATCGAATCCGACAGCGAGCAGCCGGCGCGCGAATCCGGGATCAGCACGGTCTTTTCCGGGTTCAGCAGCTTGGAGGTCTCGGCCATGAAGTGCACGCCGCACTGGATGATGATCTCGGCATCGACCTTGGTGGCGTCACGGGCGAGCTGGAGCGAATCGCCGACGATATCGGCCACGCAATGGAAGATTTCCGGCGTCTGGTAGTTATGCGCGAGGATGACGGCGCCGCGCTCCTTCTTCAGCCGGTTGATGGCGGCGACATAGGGCGCATAGACCGGCCATTCGAAGGCGGGGATGAACTGCTTCACCTTCTCGTAGAGATGCTCCGTCTCGCGGGCGATGTCCGGCGTGAAGGAAAGGTCCGGCTTCTCGACGACGCCGAAGCGCTCGGCGGCTGTCGGCGCGCGGAGCGTTTCGACAGCGGCCGCATGCGGGGCGAGAACGGTCATGACACCCTCCATTTCCGCCGTTTCCGGCGGCATCTCCATTTTGCTCAATATGAGCATAATGGTGGCAAAAACAAAACCGACAAGGTCGGCAGGTCAGATTTAGAAAGTTTTGTGACGCTTTGCAAGCAGCGCCGCCGGAATTTGCCGGCGGCGCCACGCTTTCTTCAGGCCATGGCCGGGCGGGCGATGCCCTTTTCCTCGATCGGCCAGTGGACGACGGCGGCGAAGACGCCGAGGGCGACGCCGAGCCACCAGACCGGGTCGTAGGTGCCGAAGCGGTCGTAGAGATAGCCGCCCATCCACACGCCGAGGAACGAGCCGACCTGGTGCGACAGGAAGACGACACCGCCGAGAAGGCCGAGATGGCGCGTGCCGAACATGATGGCGACGAGGCCGTTGGTGGGCGGCACGGTGGACAGCCACAGGAGCCCCATGACGATGGCGAAGACGATGACCGAGGCGGGCGACTGCGGCAGGAGGATGAAGGCCGCCACGACGACGGAGCGCGCAAGATAGATATAGGCGAGGAAATAGGGCTTGGAGTAGCGCTGGCCGATGAAGCCGGCGGCGAGCGAGCCGATGATGTTGAAGAAGCCGATCAGTGCCAGCGAGATCACCGCATAGCGGGCATCGATGCCGATATCGCTGAGATAGGCCGGGAAATGCGCGGTGATGAAGGCGACCTGGTAGCCGCAGACGAAGAAGCCGGCGACGAGCAGCAGGTAGCTGCGGTAGCCGAGCGCCTCGCGCAGCGCCTCGCCGATGGTCTGCTTGTATTCGCTCGCCGCTGTGATGCCGGAGGAGGAATTGCCGCGCAGCGGAATGGCGATGAGCGGCACGGCGAGCATCATGATGCCGAGATAGACGAGGCTGTCCGACCAGCCGAAGGCGCTGATGAGGCCCTGCGAGAGCGGGGCGAAGAGGAACATGCCGGCCGAGCCCGCCGCCGTGCAGATGCCGAAGGCCATGGAGCGCTGCTCGGGCGTGACGTTGCGCGCGAAGGCGGAAAGCAGGATGCCGAAGGAGCCCGCCCCGACGCCGAGGCCGACCAGCACGCCCCCGCCGACATGCAGCCAGAGCGGCGAGGTGCCGAGCGACATGAGGAAGAGGCCGAGCGCATAGACGAGGCCGGAAATCAGAAGCACGCGCCAGGTGCCGAACTTGTCGGCGATGGCGCCGAAGAAGGGCTGGCTGACGCCCCAAGCAAGGTTCTGCAGCGCCATGGCAAGGCCGAAGGTCGTGCGGTCCCAGCCGGTGTCCTGAAGCATGGGAAGCTGGAAGAAGCCCATCGCCGAGCGCGGGCCGAAGGTGAGCACGGCGATCAGCGAGCCGGCGAGGATGATCAGCCAGGGCATGGGCCGGGCCGCGGCGCGGGCGGTTTCAGACGGGGAAGCGGGCATGGAACGGTCTCCAAAATCGGAGGCGCAACCTACGACCGGGCATCGATAAACAAAAGTGAATTTAATTGAGCCGGCAATCAGCCCGATTGATGGGACGAACCGGTCGGGCAAGCCTGCGGATCGACTTGACGCGCAACCGATTTAGGCGCATTGCCACCTTCGGGCGTCACACGGCGCCAACCAAACCCGGATAGAAAAATGGACCCCGACAGTCGACGATCGAGAGCAATCGAGCGGCCGATCCGGTAGAGCCACGCGGCTTCCTCCGGACGGCGAGAATGCCCTCAGAGGAGTGAAGCATGCTGCAAATCTATGCCCGCAGGGCGGACCGCTTCTGCCTGCGCGAAATTTCCAACCCGGCCATCGAGCAGGCGGTCTCCCCTGCCCTCTGGTATGACCTGCTCGATCCCGTGCCCGAGGAGGTGCGGGAGGTCGAGGCCGCGCTCCACATCACCATCCCGAGCCGGGAGGAGATGGAGGACATCGAGCTTTCCGCCCGGCTCTACCAGGAGGACGGGGCGGAGTTCATGACAATGACGATGCTGACCAACCTCGACGGCGACGAGCCGGCCAAGACGCCGGCGACGTTCATCCTGCGCGGGGCGACGCTGGTGACGGTGCGCTACACCGACGCCAAACCCTTCGCCACCTTCTGCGCCCGGGCGCTGCGCGGCAACGGCCACAGCTACCAGTCGGGCGGCGACGTCATGCTCGGCATCATCGAATCGGTGATCGACCGCATGGCGGACGTGCTGGAACGGCTCGGCAACGAGATCGACGCGATCTCGCGCGAGGTCTTCCGCGGCAAGACGGGCGCCTCCTCCGGCAACAAGACGCGCGACCTCGAGGCGCTGATCGAGCAGCTCGGCCGCAAGGGCGATTTCCTCAGCGGCGTGCGCGAAAGCCTCGTCAGCACCTCGCGCCTCGTCGCCTTCCATGCGGCGATCGACAGTCCGGCGCGCCGGCCCTCCAAGGAAATCCGCCAGGTGATGAAGCTCGTGCAGCGCGACGCCTCCTCGCTCGGCGACCATGCGGCCTTTCTCTCGGGCAAGATCAACTTCCTGCTCGACGCGACGCTCGGCCTCATCAATCTGGAGCAGAACCAGATCATCAAGATCTTCACCGTCGCCTCGGTCGTCTTCCTGCCGCCGACGCTGGTGGCCTCGGTCTACGGCATGAACTTCGAGCTGATGCCGGAGCTGCAATGGCACTTCGGCTATCCCTATGCGGTCGCGGTGATGATCCTCTCCGCCCTCGTGCCCTTCCTCTACTTCCGCCGCCGCGGCTGGGTATGAGAAGACGCTATCCCCGCACCTTCAGCGGCCAGCGTTCGGTGCGCGTCCTGATCACGCGCACCGGATCGCCGAGGCGGATTTCGCCGGCGGCGCGCGGCACCATGTTCCAGCCGAAGAGCACGCCGGGCACCCGGCGGTCGGCGGACATGCGCTTTTCGGCAAGGCCCTGGATGGGGTTGCCGCCGATGCGCTCGCCGGTCATCTGGTCCTGCGTGGTCATGATGCAGCGCGCGCAGGGCTTGACGAGGTCGAAGGAAATGCCGCCCACCTCGATCGTCTCCCAGAAGTCTTCCTCCCAGGGTTCGTCGTTCTCGACGAGGATATTGGTGCGGAAGCGGTCCATGCCGACCGGCTCCTGCCCCTTTTCCACGAGCGTGCGGTTGAGGTCGGCGAGCGATCCGGTCGTGGTGACGAGGGCGGGAAAGCCGTCGACAAAGCTGACGGGCGTGGGGCTGCCCGCCCATTCCTCGCCCTCGGCGCGGTGCGAGAGCGCATCCATGTACACGAGCTTCACCGGCCGGGCAAACCAGTCCGACAGCACCTCGTTCACCGCCTCGTCGGCGACCGATGCGCTGACGGGGCTGTCCCAGACGACGACGTCGAGGCGGTCTTCCGGCTCGAAGCTGGCGAAGAGCTGGCGGCCTTCCATTTCGAGATGCAGGCTCTCGCCCACCGCCGTCGCTTCCACGCGGGCGAGCGCCTGCAGCTCGCGCTGGGTGATGAAGCGGCCGTCCGGCTCGACGATCATGTAGCGCCGGTCGCCGACGAGGCCGTCGAGGCGGACGTCCACGCTTTCGAGCGGAATGGCCCGGGCGCTTTTCAGCGGGTGGATATTGAGGCCCACGACCTTCATGGGGCGACCCTTTCCTGACATTTCGATTCAACGCGCTGGCGAACCGATTCAATCCGGCGGCACAAAAGCATGTTTTTCCTCAGATTTCATCCAGAAGCATGGCGCGGATATTCCTGAGGCGCTCCGTGCGCTCCTGCGCCATGCGCGCGCCGGCCGCCGTCCGGAATCCTTCCGCCAGCTTGAAGAGCTTCACCTCGAAATGGTCGATGGCGAAGGCCTTGTCGTCGAGGGGACGGTTTTCGGCGAGCGGGTCGAGCGGATCGTAAAGGCCGCTTCCCATGCGCCCGGCAATGTAGAAGCAACGCGCCGCGCCGACCATGCCGATGGCGTCGAGCCGGTCGGCATCCTGCACGATCTCCGCTTCCAGCGTCTGCGGGGCAAGGCTTGCCGAAAAGCTGTGGGTGAGGATTGCATGGGCGACGGCGGCGACGTCCTCTCCACTCCAGCCCTCGGCGGCAAGCAGGCCTGAAGCCTTTTCCGCGGCAAGGCGCGAGGCCTCGGCGCGCAGCGGCGAGTTCTTCTCCACCGCCACGCAATCGTGCAGCAGCACGGCGGCGGCAAGCAGGCGCAAGTCCCCGCCCTCCTGCGCCTGGATGCGCCGGGCGTTCTTCCAAACGCGGATAAGGTGGGCAGCGTCGTGCGAGCCGTCGTCGGCGGCGAAAGCCTGCGGCAGCAGGCGTTCGGCAAGGCCGTCGAGCGGCGAGAAGGCGGCGGCGAGGCAGGCGAAGGACATGGGCGTTCCTAGCCGGTCAGGCCTTCTCGTTCAATTCCGTCTTTTCGCCCGTCCCGGACTTTCCGGAGAGGATCTTCTGGTAGAACAGGCCGATGCCGATCAGCACCGCGCCCAGCCCGATGAAGGAGAGCGCGCGCAGGATGCCTTCCAGATTGGACATGTCGATGAGGAAGACCTTCACCACCGCGATCAGGACGAGGCCGGCCGAGGCAAGGCGGATTGCCTTGGAATCGGCCTTCGAGCCGACCGCCAGAAGCAGCACGCCGAGCAGCAGCCAGACGACGGAATAGGTATAGGTCTCCGGTTGGAGGAAGCCCTTCCAGTCGGCGATGCTCTCGCCGTGCCAGTAGCGGCGCACCGACAGCGTCACCCAGGCGAAGACGAGCGCGACGCCGGTGAGCGCCAGCGCCATGACATAGGGCGCTGGCCGCCTGCCGCGCGCATAGACGGCAAGGCCGCCATAGGCGATGCCCGGCAACAGGTAGCCGACGAGGAGGAGGTCTAGCACCGGCCATTTCCCGAGCAGTTCGCCGGTGAAATAGGGATTGAGGCCGATGAAATGGGCGCTCAGCACCGAGAGCATCGAAAGGCCGCCGACGACCATCGAGCCGTAGCGGAAGACCGGGCTCGGCGATTTCAGGTCCAGCGACATCATGGTCGCCGAGGCGCCGATGACCAGCAGCGTGTAGATCGCCTGCTCGCCGAGCGTCGGCACGGCGCTGTCGAGCACGCCGCCGTTCATGCCGTGGCGCACGAGGATCGCCGCCGTCAGCAGGAGGAAGAGGCTGGCGAGCGCCTGGAGGAGATTGCGGATGCGCTCCCCCGGCCAGCGGCGCAGTTCGAAGGCCGAGAGCGCCAGCAGCAGGGCGGGAATGCCGTAGCCGGCGAGAAGCTGGTTGAAGACCGGCGTTTTCGAGAGGTTCGCCGCACCGACGATGGTGGGCTCGAAGGCGATGCGGCCGGCGACGACCGCCGCCGCGCCCGCCATCAGCCAGGGCAGCACCGGCCAGGGACGAAGGCGCGTCGCAAAGACCGCCGCCGCGCCGAGCAGCGCGACGCCGAGCGTCGTGGCAAGCCCGCTCGTCATGGCATGGAGCGCCAGGACGAGGAAGGCGAAGCCGCCGGCGGCAAGCGCCCATTGCGGAACGAAGAGGCCGTCCGCCTCCTGCCGCTCGCGCGAAAAGGCCTCCGCCGCCGCGAAGAAGACGAGGCCGAAGACCAGCGCGAAGAGGCCGTGCCTGAGGTCGAAGCCAAGATCGCCGAAGCAGGCGAAGCTGATGGCGGCGATGACGAAGGGAACGGCCGGCGCCAGGAGGCTCCAGACCGCCGCGAGCGCCTCCCCTTTGCGCAGCCGCACGCCGGCAAGGCCGATCGCGGCGAAAAGGGCGGCAAGGGAGAGGATCAGATTGACCGGCACCGGCCCGGCAAGCGACGGGGCATTGTCGAATGTCGGCGCGGCAAGGGAGCCGACCGCGTCGATCAGCCCGTCCGGCAGCGCCGCCATCAGGGCGGTGCCGGCAACGGCGGCGACGGCCGAAAGCAACGCCGGATAGAGCGCCCAGCCGCGCAGCGCGCCGAGGGCGGCCAGCAGGAGGACGGTGACGGCAAAGCCGTAGTCCGCGTGGGAAATAGACGACATGTCGCCGGCCAGCACCAGCGCCGGGAAGGCCATGGCGAGCGCGCCCGTCAGCGAGACGGCGACGGCCGGCGGGGCGAAGAGGCGGTCGAGCGGATCGGCGGCGGTCGCCCCGATCGGCTGCGGCACCTCCCCGGCGGTGACGTTGCCCGGCCAGACGAGGCCGTGGCCGAGGGCGAGCACCAGCATGGCCATCAGCACCGGCAGCGCATCCGGCGCGTCGGCCTGCGAAAGATAGGCCAGCGCCCAGAGCAGCATGCCGGCATTGGCGAGCGCCGGCACGACCTGCCAGCGGCGGATGCGCGCGGCGGCGAAGGTGGCGAGCCACGCGACGGAGAGGAAGCCGAAGAGGGTCCAGGCGCTCGGGCTGTCGGTGGCCACCAGGCCCGGCGTCACCATGGAGGCGAGCAGGCCGAGGCCGGCGAGCGCCTGCCCGTGCAGCAGCGACAGGCCGATGGTCGCGAAGGAAACGGCGGCAAGCAGCACGAAGGCGGCAAGCGGCCCGATATAGGCGTAGACCCCATAGGCGACATAGGCGACGGCGAAGAGCGTGATGGCGCCCGCCGCCGTCAGCACGCCGGGGATCATGGCGTTGCGGAAGGCATTGGCGATGAGCGGCTGGGTGCGCCGGCGCACGGCTTCGCCGGCCGCCATCAGCACGAGGCCGAAGACGGCGGCGAGCGACAGGCGCACCGCCGGGCTCAGAAGCCCCGCCTCGATGGAATACTTCACCATGAAGATGCCGCCGAGCGCGAGCGCGATACCGCCCACCCAGACGGCCCAGCGCGCGCCGATGCGACTTTCGAAACTTTCCTTGGGCTGCACCGCGGCGGTGGCGGCAACGGCATCTTCCGCCGCTGCGGCGGCCTCGACCGGACCGGCCGGTTCGCCGCCGAAGATCGCCCGGCCTCTTTCCGCCTCGTCCACGGGGCTCGCCGTCCATGGGCCGGCGGCCTCGGCCGGTTCTTCCGGCGCGGTTTCGGCCTCTTGCGCTGCGGCTTCCGCCCGGATCGCCACGCCGCCGGCCTTCAGGGCTTCCACCTCCTGCCGGAGGCGCATGACCTCCTCGCCGAGCTTGTGCGTGCCGCTGCGCGCGATGTTGAGGGCGTAGATGGCAAGGCCGAGGGCGACAAGAGAGAGGATTTCGAACATGAAGACTCCAACGCGGCACGATCGGCGCGCAGACTACCCGGTTTCGTCCAAACACCAAACCGGAGAACGTTTCAGGCCCGCGATCTCTTCGCGGTCAGCGTGTCAGGTTGTCGATGGGGAAGATGGCGCAGGTTTCCGTGCCGTGGGCGAGCAGCTTGCCGTTCGCATCGCGCAGCCAGGCCTCCGAGGTGGCGATGGTGCGCCCGCGATGGACGATCTTCCCCTCGCAGAACACCTCGCCCATGCCGGGCAGGACCGGGCGCACGAGGTTCACCTTGAATTCGATGGTCGTATAGGCCTCGCCCGGCCTGATGACGGAGAAGACGGCGCAGCCGAGGGCCGAATCCATCACCGTCGCCGTCCAGCCGCCATGCACCGTGCCGAGCGGGTTGAGGTGATCGGCGGACGGCAGGCCGGCAAAGACGACGCGCCCCTCCTCCACCTCCGTCATGGTGAAGGCAAGGGTCTTCGCCATCGGCGGGGCGGGCAGCGTGCCGGCGAGCATGGCTTCCAACACCTTCAGCCCGCCGTCGCGCTTCACCACGTCGAGCGGAAGCGTGCCGACGCCGCCGACCGTCTGCCCCGGATAAATCTCGACCGTCATGCATGCGCCTTTCGGGATTGATCGTTCTGCGGCATGCCGAGCGCCTTCAGCGCCGCCTGCACGAAGCCCTCGCGGGCGCTGGCAAGCTCCAGTCCGCGCGGCTCGCAGACATGCCGGTTGAGGAAAAAGGCCGTCAGGCGGAACCCTTCGGCGAGCGCTGCCGCGTCGGCCGCGTGCCGGCTCTCGTCGCCGAGGAAGGCCGGCAGGGCCAGCATCTTGTCCGCCCAGGGCGCGCCCGCCCCGCGCGAGACGGCGCGGCCGGATTTCGGCGAGACGTAGCAGAGGTCGTCCCGCGCGCCCGTCGCCGCGCATTCGAGAAGGTCGAGGCCGAAACCGAGGTCGTTGAGCACGGCAAGCTCGAAGCGGATGAAGAGCTCGCCCGCATCGGCCGGCTCGTGCAAGTGGTCGAGGATGACGGACAGCGCCTCGAAGAGGTGCGGATGCGGATCGCGCTCGGGCAGGAAGCGCAGGAGCGCGGCCATGGCCTGCACGCCGTAAACGGCCGTCGCCGTCTCCATCAGCCGGCCGGCGCGCAGCGCCATCGGCTCGATGCGGAATTCGCCGAGATGCTCGTCGAGCCGCGCGCGCCAGGTGACCTCCACGGAATTGCCCGGCTGGAGCACCGGCTGCATGGTCCGGGAGCGCCCGCCGCGCACCATGCCGAGATGGCGCCCGCGCCCGCGCGTCATCACCTCGGCGATCACCGACGTCTCGCCGTGGCGCCGCACGCCCAGCACGATGGCCTCGTCACTCCATTGCATGGCGCAAAGCCTTACGCCCTCGCCCGGCCGGGAGCAAGAGAAGCCCCCTACTTCCGCTTCATCGCCTCGGCCAGCGCCGCGCCGAAGGCGCCCTGCGAAGGCGGCGCCTCGCGCTTCGGGGCCGCCTGATTGAACTTCGGCTTGGGGCCCGCATTGCGGTCATGGCGCGGGGCGCTGTCGGAGGCGGCGCCGTCCTTGCGCATGGAAAGGCCGATGCGCTTGCGCGGCACGTCCACCTCGGTCACGCGCACCTTCACCACGTCGCCGGCCTTGACCACCTCGTGCGGATCCTTGACGAAGCGGTCGGCAAGCTGGGAGACGTGCACGAGCCCGTCCTGATGCACGCCGATATCGACGAAGGCGCCGAAGGCGGCCACGTTCGTCACCGTCCCCTCCAGCAGCATGCCGGCCTTGAGGTCCTTGATGTCGTCGACGCCGTCGGCGAAGGTCGCGGTCCTGAACTCGGGGCGCGGGTCGCGGCCGGGCTTCTCCAGCTCGGCGAGAATGTCCTTCACGGTCGGCAGGCCGAAACGCTCGTCGACGAAGACCTTCGGATCGAGCGTCTTCAGCGCCGCGCTGTCGCCCATCAGGGAACGCACGTCCCGTCCGCAGGCCGCGACGATCTTCTTGGCGACGCCGTAGGCTTCCGGGTGAACGGAGGAGGCATCCAGTGGCTCCCTGCCGTTCGGGATGCGCAGGAAGCCGGCGCATTGCTCGAAGGTGCGCGCGCCGAGGCGGGCGACCTTCATCAGGTCCTTGCGGCTCTCGAACGGGCCGTTCGTGTCGCGATGGGCGACGATCGCCTCCGCCGAGGACTTGCCGAGGCCCGAGACGCGGGCAAGCAGCGGCGCGGACGCCGTGTTGAGGTCGACGCCGACGGCGTTCACCGCATCCTCCACCACCGCATCCAGCGAGCGGGAGAGCTTGCCCTGGTCGACGTCGTGCTGGTACTGGCCGACGCCGATGGACTTCGGCTCGATCTTGACGAGCTCGGCAAGCGGGTCCTGCAGCCGGCGGGCGATGGAGACGGCGCCGCGCAGCGAGACGTCGAGGTTCGGGAACTCGGCCGCCGCCGCCTCCGAGGCGGAGTAGACGGAGGCGCCCGCCTCCGAGACGATGACCTTGGTGGGCTTGGGCGCGGGAAGCTCCGCCAGCATGTCGGCGACCAGCTTTTCCGTCTCGCGGCTGCCGGTGCCGTTGCCGATGGCGATCAGCTCGACCTTGTGCTTGCGCACGAGGCTCGCAAGCGTGGCCTGCGTGCCGCGCACGTCGTTCTTCGGCGGGAAGGGATACACCGTCGTCGTCTCGACCAGCTTGCCGGTATTGTCGACCACGGCGACCTTGACGCCCGTGCGGATGCCCGGGTCGAGGCCCATCGTGGCGCGCGTTCCGGCGGGGGCGGCGAGCAGCAGGTCCTTGAGGTTGCGGGCGAAGACGCGGATCGCCTCCTCTTCCGAGCGCTCGCGCATCTCGCGCATCAGGTCGAGCGAGAGCGACATGGAGAGCTTGACCCGCCAGGTCCAGCCGATCACCTCCGCAAGCCATTTGTCGCCCGGCTTCGTGCCCACGGCATAGAAGGAGGCGACGATGCGCTCGGCGGGCTTGACCGGCTCGGTGCTGTCCTGGTCGACGACGATGTCGACCGACAGGATTTCCTCGTTCCAGCCGCGCAGCATGGCGAGCGCCCGGTGGCCCGGCACGCTTGCCCAGCGTTCGGTATGGTCGAAATAGTCGGAGAACTTCGCGCCCGCCTCCTGCTTGCCCTCCACGACGCGCGAACACAGGAAGGCATTGTCCTTCATGTAGTCGCGCAGGCGCTTCAAAAGGTCGGCATTCTCCGTGATCTGCTCGGCGACGATGTCGCGCGCGCCGTCCAGCGCCGTCTTCACGTCCGGCACCTCGGCGGAGAGGAACCTTTCGGCAAGCCCGGCCGGCACCAGCGCACGGTCGGCAAGGATCTCGTCGGCCAGCGGGCCGAGGCCGCGCTCGCGGGCGATCTCCGCCTTGGTGCGGCGCTTGGGCTTGTAGGGAAGGTAGATATCCTCCAGCTCGGCCTTGGTCGCGACGGCGGCGATCCGCGCGGCGAGCTCGTCGGTCAGCTTGCCCTGCCCGGCGATGGTTTCGAGGATGGAGGCGCGGCGGGCCTCCAGCTCGCGCAGATAGGTCAGCCGCTCGGAGAGCACGCGAAGCTGCGTGTCGTCGAGGCCGCCGGTGACCTCCTTGCGGTAGCGGGCAATGAAGGGCACCGTCGCGCCCTCGTCGATGAGGCCGATGGCGGCGGAAACCTGCGCGGCGGTCGCCTTGATCTCCGCGGCGATGAGGTTCGCGATCTTGAGCGGGGTCGGGGCCATGTCGAAATCCTCCGGAACGGCGGCGGCACACGCCGCGCCTTGCTGGACCTGCTCATAACGCCCGCCCGGCGGCAGGCCAACCGCGTGGCGGCGAATGCCGCCGACACGTCCACAATATATCACAGGACGCAAGGATAGGGCCGCATCACGGTTGAAGACGCGCGGCAAACGGCTTGCCGGTTGTAACGCTTCATAAATCCTTCGCTCCTATCCTGCCCGACGTAACGGCAACGAGGCCCTGGCATGCGCGGCGCACTTCTTGGAGCAGTCTCTCTGACGGCCTTCGCCGCGGCCGGGCCGGCGGGCGCGACGACGCTCAACCTCCTGATCTGGGAAGCCTATATCGACGAGCAGATCCTGGCCGATTTCACGGCCGAGACCGGCATCGAGGTTCACCAGACCTTCTACGACAGCGGCGATGCGCGCGACGAGATCCTGGCCGACCCGAACAGCAATGTCGACGTCGTCGTGACGAACGAGAACGGCGCCAAGCTCTACGGCAACCGCGGCATCATCCTGGCGCTGGACGGGACCAACGTACCGGCCCTGAAGGACTATGCCGAAAGCTGGACGAAGCGCTGCGGGGGCTATGGCGTGCCCTATCTGTAGGGCACGATGGGCATTCTCTACCGCTCCGACAAGGTGACGACGAAGCCTGCCTCCTGGGCCGACATCATGAAGCCGGCCGAAAGCCTGCGCGGCCACATCGCCATGTACGACGACCATGCGGAGGCTTTCGTCGCGCCGCTCGTGCTGCTCGGCAAGTCGGTGAACGCCAACGACAACGAATCGCTGAAGGCCGCCTACGAGCTGATGAAGGCGCAAGCTCCCTATGTGCTGACCTACGACTACGTCATCACCTCCGTGCAGAGCCCGGACAAGGGGCCGAACATCTACATGGCGCTCGGCTACAGCGGCGACCAGTTCACGCTGAACGACAAGGTGGGCACGCCGGGCCTGTGGCGCTACGTCGTGCCGAAGGAAGGCACGCTCTCCTGGCTCGACTGCGTGGCCGTCAGCACACGATCGAGCCACAAGGACCTGTCGCTCAAGCTCGTCGACTATATCAGCAACGCGAAGAACGGCGCGCGCAACGCCCTCAAGCTCAACATGCCGACCGCAAACACCGCCGCCCTGGCGCTGCTGCCGCCGGACGTTCGATCCAATCCCGAAATCTATGCCGCACCGGAAATCCTGGCCAAGAGCCAGCTTCAGGAGGAACTGACCGTCCAATCGGTCCAGGCCCGCCGCCGCATCATCAGCAGTCTGGCCCAACACAGTGACGCTCGGTAAACGCGCTCTCGCCCTCATCTTCCCGGTCATCCTCTCAGGCTACGTGCTCGCGGCCTCGCTGATCTACTACGTGCAGAGCTCGTCGATCCTCGGGCTGGAACGCGCGCGGCTGTGGCAGCAGATGGGCCTGCTCACCGCCGTCTTCCAGAACGACGTGACGCAGAACCGCAGCTTCATCTATTCGCTGGTCGAAGGCGGCGCGGTGCGTCTCTTCGTCAGCGAGCCGGACCCGGCCTATCGCAGCACCGCGCTCGGCGTCAGGCTGCAGCAGTCGATCACCTCGCTCTCCGACGACCGCAAACGCTTCATCTCCGTCGCCATCATCCGCCCGCCGCTGACGGTCGACTACTATTTCGAGGACAGCGACGACCCGTTCGCGCAGATCACGCCGCAACAGCTGGATTACGCCCGGCAGGTCATCGCAAGCCCGCGGCTCTCGTCCTGGTCCTATCTCGACGAGCCCGGCCTCGATCCGCTCATCGTGCATTCCGAGTTCATCGATCCGCTGACCTTCAACCGGCCGGTCGCCAGCGCCAAGAGCGGCGCGATCCTCGTGCAGACCGCCGTGCGCCCCCGCGCCTTCCTCGACATGAAGCGCGGGCTCGAGAAGGAATACCGCACGACGATCGAGATCAGCCGGCACCAGTTCCTCGCGCAGGGCTCGCTCTCGGCGACGGCCACCCTCGGCCCGTCGCTTTTCGCGCGGCTGACGCCCGATCCCGTCTTCATGGAAAACCGGCTCGGCACGCTGAGAACGCTGCTCGCCGTCGGCGCCATCGCGCTCAGCCTGTGCACCATCGGCCTCGTTCTCCTGCTCGTGCGCCGCTACATCACCAATCCCATCGCCCGCCTCGACCGCCAGCTCACCGACGTCATGACCGGCAGCCGCAGCGCGCTGCCGGACATGCACGAGGTCGGCGAGATCGGCCGGCTTTCCGCCAACGTCAAGCGGCTGCACGATCACTCGATGCAGTCCTTCGACCTCGTGCAGAATGCCTCCTGGACCGATACGCTGACGGGCATTTCCAACCGCGAATATTTCAACATCCGCTCCACGCAGATCCTTGCGGAAGCGGAAGCAGAGAACCTCGGCTGCACGCTGCTCTTCATCGACGTCGACAACTTCAAGTTCGTCAACGACAAGCACGGCCACAAGATCGGCGACGAGCTCCTGAAGACGCTCGCCGCGCGCATTGCGGCCATCGTCAACGGCGTCACCCGGGGGCACGACCTGCCGGAAGGGCTTTTCGCGCGGCTTTCCGGCGACGAATTCGCCATCATGCTGCGCTGCCAGCCGGGCTGCGGCACGATCACCCAGGTCTCGGGCGATATCCTCTCGCTGTTCGCCGAAGGCTTCGAGGTGCTGGACAAGGCCTATCCGGTCACAGCCAGCATCGGCATCGCCGTCTATCCGGAGGATGCGCGCACCCTGCCCGAGCTCATCGCCAATGCGGATGCCGCCATGTACCAGGCGAAATCCCAGGGCAAGAACGGATCGGCCCGCTATTCGCGCTCGCTGCACGAGACGCGCAACCGCCAGCGCCGCATCGAGGAGGAGCTGCGCGTCCTCAATCCCGACGAGGAATTCCACCTCGTCTACATGCCCATCGTCGACGGCCACGGCAAGGTGACGGGCTGCGAGGCGCTCCTGCGCTGGACCTCTCCCCTGCTCGGCCGCGTGACGCCGGACGAATTCATTCCCATCGCCGAGACGACCGGCCTCTTCAGCAAGATCGACTGGTGGGTGATCGACCGGGCGATGGCCGAATACAGCCATATCCGCAAGCTCTTCGGCGTCGGGACGATCCTGTGCATCAACATCTCGTCCGCCGAGCTCTACACCAAGTCGATCAGCGACCATTTCTGCGACTGCGCCGAGCGGCACGGCGTCGATGCGCGCATGATCGAGATCGAGCTGACGGAGACCTTCGCGGTGAAGCTCGGCGAGCAGTCTCGCCGCAACATCGAAATCCTCAGGAGCCGCGGCTTCCGCATTTCCATCGACGATTTCGGCGCCGGCTACACCTCCGTGCAGCAGATCATCGAATATCCCGCCGAGACCATCAAGCTCGACCGGGCGCTGGTCGAAAGCCTCACCCGCTCGGCGGCGCTGCCGACGCTGCGCGCGCTCGTGGCGCTCTGCCACGCGCAGGACATGTCGGTGATCGCCGAGGGCGTCGATACGACGGAGAAGATGGCCCTGCTCGCCGCCGCCGGCTGCGACCTCTACCAGGGCTACCTCATCAGCCGCCCCCTGACGCTGGAGGAAATCGGCGTCTGGGCCATGCAGCGCCTGATGGACAAGGCCCGCGAGACGATCAGCGCGGGACAGCGGGCGCGGGCCTGAAGCGCTGGGGGTATTCCCAGCCCTCAGCCGATCAGGATGTCGGGAAATCCAGTCCCATCTCGCGGAAGCGGGCGGGGTCGTCGCCCCAGTTCTCGCGCACCTTCACGAAGAGGAAGAGGTGCACGGGCTGCTCGAGGATGTCCGACAGCTCCTTGCGCGAGGCCATGGAGATGGCCTTGATCGCCTCGCCGTTCTTGCCGAGCGCGATCTTCTTCTGGCTGTCGCGCTCGACATAGATGACCTGCTCGATGCGCACGGAGCCGTCCTTGCGCTCTTCCCACTTCTCCGTCTCGACGTGCGAGGAATAGGGAAGCTCCTGGTGCAGGCGCAGGAAGAGCTTTTCGCGGGTGATCTCAGCGGCGAGCTGGCGCATCGGCAGGTCGGAGATCTGGTCTTCGGGATAGTACCACGGGCCTTCCGGCAGGGTGGCGGCGAGGTAGTCCATCAGGTCCGTGCAGCCCGAGCCGGTGAGCGCGGAGACCATGAAGGTGCGCTCGAACTTGACCACCTCGTTCGCCGCGGCGGCAAGCTTCAGGAGGTCTTCGGGCCTGACCCGGTCGATCTTGTTGAGAACGAGGATCTTCGGCTGGTGGACCTCCTTCAGGCCCTCCAGGATCGTCTCGGCATCGCCCTTGAGGCCGCGCTCGCTGTCGATCAGCAGCATGATGACGTCGGCATCCTTCGCCCCGCCCCAGGCGGTCGTCACCATGGCGCGGTCCAGCCGCCGGCGCGGCTTGAAGATGCCGGGCGTGTCCATGAAGACGATCTGGGCGTTGTCGTGGATCGCGATGCCGCGCACGATGGCGCGCGTCGTCTGCACCTTGTGGCTGACGATCGTTACCTTGGCGCCGACGAGGCGGTTGACCAGCGTGGACTTGCCGGCATTGGTCGCGCCGATGAGCGCCACAAAGCCCGAATGCGTGGGACCCGAGCGGGTGGAGGTTTGGTTTTCTTCGGTCATGGTGCCCGTCAGCCGCTCTTCGGCCAGACGCCTTCGCGTTCGAGAATCTTCGTCGCGGCCGCCTGCTCGGCGGCCCGTTTGGAGCGGTCGATGCCGGTTTCCGGCGCAACGCCCCTGATCTCCACCGTCACGGTGAAGCGCGGGTCGTGGTCCGGTCCCGAACGCTCGTCCACCCGGTAGCTCGGCGTCACGCCGAAGCGGGCGTGGGCCCATTCCTGCAATTCGGTCTTGGCGTCGCGCCGCGCGCCCTCGGCGCGGGCCGCCCTGCCCTCCCAGTTGGAAAGGATGAAGCCGCGCGCCGCTTCCAGCCCGCCGTCGAGATAGATCGCTGCGATCAGCGACTCTACCACATCGGCCCGGACATTCAGCATGGCTTTTCCGGTGAGCTTCTTGACGTCCGCCCCGGTGCGGATGAAGCGGTGGAGACCGAGATCGTCGGAGACGGCCGCGCAGCTTTCCGCGCTGACGAGCTGGTTGAGGCGGACGGAAAGCTCGCCCTCCTTCGCATCGCGGAAGGTGCGGAACAGCATCTCGGCGACGCAGAGCCCGAGCACGCGGTCGCCGAGGAATTCCAGCCGCTCGTAGTTCACGCCCTTGCCCGGGCGGGCGCTCGCATGGGTGATCGCCCGGTCGAGGCGTTCCTTGTCGGTGAAGACGTAGCCGATCAGCTCCTCGAGGGCCTTGCGGTTCACGTCGTTCAGCGGAATGGCGCCCTTCATTCAACGACCTTGAAGAGCCGGTCCCACCTGAGGTTCGTCGGCCACTTCCAGATTTCGCTGAAGGAGGTGTCGTGGCCGAGCGAGAAGAAGATCAGGCTCGCCCTGCCGATGAGGTTTTCCGCCGGGACGAAACCGACGTCGAAGCGGCTGTCGGCCGAGTTGTCGCGGTTGTCGCCCATCATGAAGTAGTGGCCTTCCGGCACGATGAATTCGCGCGTGTTGTCGCCGATCGTGCCGATACGCGAATCGAGCGTGTCGAAGCTGACGCCGTTGTCGAAGGTCTCGCGGAAGACGGGCACGTCCTCGCCGGTGTCGTACTGGTCGTCGGCGCGGAAGAAGCCGTCCTCCTTGCGCGGCACCGGCTGGCCGTTGATGTAGAGGATGCTGTCCTTGACCTGCACATGGTCGCCCGGCAGACCGACGAGACGCTTGATATAGTCGATCTCGGGATTCGGCGGGAAGCGGAAGACGACGATGTCGCCGCGCTTCGGCTCGCTGGCGAAGATGCGGCCGGAGAACAGGTTCGGCGAGAACGGCAGCGAATATTTCGAATAGCCGTAGGAGAACTTGTTGACGAAGAGATAGTCGCCGACGAGCAGCGTCGGCATCATCGAGCCCGAGGGGATCGTGAACGGCTGGAACAGCAGCGTGCGGATCACCACGGCGAGCAGAAGCGCCTGAATGATGACCTTGACGTTTTCCCACAGGCCGCCCTGGGCCTTCTCGGTCTTCTCTGCCACGGCGGACTTGTCCTTATTTGCAAACATGGGGCCCTCTATAGAGGAAAGGTCGTCTATTGGAAATCATGCCGGTCAAAAAGACGCGGCAGGACCGGCCGGCAGCGCCTCGATGATCACGAAGGCCTGTGCGAGCGGGAAATCGTCGGTGATGGTGATGTGGATGCGCGCCTCGTGGCCTTCCGGCAGGAGCTGTCTCAGCCGTTCGAGCGCACCGCCCGTCAGCCGCATGGTCGGCTTGCCGCCCGGCAGGTTGACGACGCCCATGTCCTTCCAGAACACGCCCTCGGCGAGCCCCGTGCCGAGCGCCTTGGAACAGGCCTCCTTGGCGGCGAAGCGCTTGGCGTAGGAGGCCGCGCGGTTCTTGCGCCCGTCGGACTTCGCCCGCTCGATCTCGGTGAAGCAGCGCTCGGTGAAGCGCGTGCCGAACCGTTCCAGCGATTTCTCCACCCGGCGGATGTCGATGAGGTCGCTGCCGATGCCGATGATCATGACGGTTCTCCGCGGAAGGGGACGGCCCGCGCGGCAAGGCGGGCCCTACGCCGCGCCTTGAAGGAGCGGACGGCAAGCCGCGTGACCGCATAGGCAAGGAAGGCCGTGAGGCCGCCGAGCATGCCGGCCCCCGCGAGCATGGGCTTCAGCACCGGCTGCCAGAGCTCGGCGAGCTGCAGATGCTCCATGCGATGGAAGAGCTCCGACGCCGTGATCGCCTCGTTCGAGCGGATGCCGAGCATCGCCTCGCCGGAGCGGAACGTGGCAAGGGCGATCAGCGGGATGGTGAGGGGATTGGCGATGGTCGTCGCCAGCGCCGCGGCCAGCAGGTTGCCGGCGATCAGGTAGGAAAGCGCAAGCGCCAGGATGATGTGAAAGCCGAGCAGCGGCGTGAAGGCCGAGAAGGTCCCGGCCGCAACGCCGGCAGCCACCGCATGGGGCGAGGCCGAAAGGCGCAGGATGCGCTTGGCCAGATAGCGCGCGGGACGCGTAACACCCTTGCGCGGCCAGAGGAATTCGCGCACCCGCTCAGGCCAGGACGGCTTTTTTCGACGTCTGAACAACATGGCCCAGACATAGCCGATCCCTTGGTGGCATTTCAATGGCGCCGGGCGTCGGCGGGCGCCGTGGCGCAGCCCATCTGCGCCACCCGGCCCGTCGGTATCAGTAGGAACGGCGGAAGAGGCCGCGGTCGATCTGACGCTGGCGGTATTCCAGGTCGATCCGGTCGATTGCGCCGTTGAGATAGGCCATCTCGCGCTCTTCGGTGTTCGGGATGCGCAGGGCGCGGGTGAAATTCTTGATCTGCTTCAACATGGTAAACCTCGTTCGGTTACCTCCCGACGCAGAAGATAGGTGCGCGCGCCTTCCGGCACCAGCGACACTATTCCAACGCAGCCATGCGATATGCGCATAACGACTGGTCAAATCTTGGGCAAACCCGCCTTATTCAAGGCAGGGTGCCGCAATTTTGCATGGAAGCATCACGCGAAGACGCGGCTGATCGTCGAAACGCACTGCAATTCCTTCAACTGGCCGATCAGCTGGTTGAGCTGGCGCAGGTCCCAGACCTCCAGGTCGATATGCACCTCGGTGAAATCGGCCGCCACGCGGGCCATGGACATGGAGCGGATGTTGACGTCGCTGGTGGCGATGACCTGCGTGACCTCGGCGAGCGTGCCCGGCTCGTTCAGCGCGTTGATCATGATGCGCGCCATGAAGCGGGTGTTGTTGGCCTCGTCGAGGTCCCAGCGCACGTCGATCCAGCGCTCCGGCTCGTCGTCGAACTTCTGCAGGGCTGGCGACTGGATCGGGTAGATGGTGATGCCCTTGTCCTTCTCCATGATGCCGACGATGCGGTCGCCGGGCACGGCGCCGCCGGCGGAGAAGTGCACTTCCGCATTGCCGGAAAGGCCGCGGATCGGCAGCGCCTCGGGGCCCGTCTCGGCCTCGCCGCCTTCCAGCGCGGTCTTGGCCTTGCCGGGCAGCTTGAAGACCATGCCGGCGGCGCTGCGCATGTTGAACCAGCCCTCGTCGGAGCTCGGCTTCACCGTCACGCGCTCGTCCTGGTAATCCGGGAAGACGGCGCGCAGCACGTCGAGCGAGGAAAGCTCCCCGCGGCCGACCGCGGCGATGGCGTCCTCCACGTCCTTCTGGCCGAGGCGGTGCAGGACGGGCTTCAGCCCGTCGCGCGAGAAGGACTTGCCGGCGCGGTCGAAGGTACGCTCCAGGATGCGGTAGCCGAGGCCGGAATATTGCTTGCGCACGGCCGCGCGGGTCGCCCGGCGGATGGCGGCGCGCGCCTTGCCGGTGACGACGATCTCCTCCCAGGCGGGCGGCGGCACCTGGATGCCCGAGCGGATGATCTCCACCTCGTCGCCGTTGTTGAGGCGGGTGACGAGCGGCATGATGCGGCCGTTGATCTTGGCGCCGACGCAGGTGTCGCCCACATTGGTGTGCACCGCGTAGGCGAAATCGATAGGCGTCGCCCCGCGCGGCAGGGTGATGAGCTGGCCCTTCGGCGTGAAGGTGAAGACCTGGTCCTGGAAGAGTTCGAGCTTGGTGTGCTCGAGGAATTCCTCCGCATTGTCGCCCTCGGCCAGCGCCTCGATCGTCCGGCGCAGCATGGCATAGGCGTTGGAGCGCGGCGACTGCACGACCTCGTCGTTCGCCGTTTCCCGGTCCTTGTAGAGCGAATGGGCGGCGATGCCGTATTCGGCGATCTCGTGCATGCGCTTGGTGCGGATCTGCAGTTCGATGCGCTGGCGGGAGGGGCCGACGATGGTGGTGTGGATCGACTGGTAGTCATTCTGCTTGGGCGTCGAGATATAATCCTTGAAGCGCCCCGGCACGACGCGCCAGCGCGTGTGCACGATGCCGAGGGCGGCATAGCAGGCCGGAATGTCGTCGACGAGGATGCGGAAGGCGTAGACGTCGGAGAGCTGCTCGAAGGAGAGCGACTTCGACTGCATCTTGCGGAAGACGGAATAGGGCTTCTTCTGCCGGCCCTTGACGAGGGCGTCCGGCAGGCCGTTCGCCACCAGCAGCTCGCGCAGCTCGTCCTCGATCTTGCGGATCAGGCCCTCGTTGCGCTGGGAAAGCTCCTCCAGCTTGCGCGTGACGGTCTCGTAGGCTTCCGGATTGATATAGCGGAAGGACAGGTCCTCCAGCTCCTCGCGCATGTCCTGCATGCCCATGCGGCCGGCAAGCGGCGCATAGATATCCATCGTCTCTTCGGAGATACGGGCGCGCTTTTCCGGCGACATGTGGTTGAGCGTGCGCATGTTGTGCAGCCGGTCGGCGAGCTTGACGAGCAGCACCCGCACGTCGTCGGAAATGGCCAGCAGCAGCTTGCGCAGGTTTTCCGCCTGCTTGGCCTTCTTGGAGACGAGGTCGAGCTTCTTGATCTTGGTGAGGCCCTCGACGAGCGCGCCGATGTCCTCGCCGAAAAGCTCGTCGATCTCCGCGCGCGTCGCCGTCGTGTCCTCGATCGTGTCGTGCAGCAGCGCGACGGCGATGGTCGATTCGTCGAGGCGCATTTCGGTGAGGATGGCCGCGACTTCGAGGGGATGCGAGATATAGGGGTCGCCGCTCGCCCGCTTCTGCTGCCCGTGCTTCTGCATGGCATAGACATAGGCCTTGTTCAGCAAGGCTTCGTTGACGTCCGGCTTGTACTTCTGAACCCGTTCGACGAGTTCATATTGACGCATCATTCTCGATCGGCTCCTGCCGCTTCGCGGGGCAAAAAAAAGTGCGCCCCGAGCTTAAGAGGGGCGCACCGACATTCGCAATATCAAAGGTTTCGGTAAAGGACCGAAATCAGTAATCGTCGCTCTTTTCCGGCGGCACGAGGCCTTCGATGCCGGCGAGCAGCTCTTCTTCCGACATGCGGTCGAAGGTGATGGTCTCCGGCTGGTCGTCGTCCTCGTCGGCAGCGGCCGTGACGGCATCGTCGGCGATGAGGCTTGCCGGGTCGGGCTCGGGCTCGTCCACTTCCACATGCTTCTGCAGCGAGTGGATCAGGTCTTCCTTCAGGTCGTCGGGCGACAGCGTCTCGTCGGCGATCTCGCGCAGCGCCACGACGGGGTTCTTGTCGTTGTCGCGGTCGATGGTGATGGCGGCGCCCTGCGAGATGAGGCGGGCGCGATGGCTTGCAAGGAGAACCAGTTCAAAACGGTTGTCTACCTTGTCGATGCAATCTTCAACGGTGACACGGGCCATTGCCTGTCCTTTGTGATCGAGAATTTCAGGAGTTTGCATGCCCGATACAGGCATCGGGCGGCAAATTCAAGTTTTTCCTTCCTTTCGTCCGGGACGGAGGGTGTTGCGGTCCAATCCGCCAAACCCCTGATTGAGCCCTTCCCTTACGGGAGGAGGACGGCCGCAATATAGGGCAAACGGGGTAAGGCACGGGAACTATTTCTCTATTCCGAAGCTCTTGAATTTGCTGAAACGTTGCCGGCGGGAAAATTCGCTTCCGCAACCTAGGTTTGGTTGGAAACGGCGTGACCCTGCCCTAAATGAAGATTATATGAAAAAGAGTTAATTCAACCGGATAGTGCATCCGACAGGACGCCACGCAACAAAACTCAACCCTTTATCTCAACTTCTATTTAAAAGGATTGCCTGCCATGTTCGACCCCCGCGAGAAAATCGCCCTCTTCATCGACGGTGCAAATCTCTATGCGGCTTCCCGGACACTCGGCTTCGACATCGACTACCGCAAGCTGCTCAAGGCCTTCCAGAAGCGCGGCTACCTGCTGCGCGCCTACTATTACACCGCCCTCATCGAGGACCAGGAATATTCCTCCATCCGCCCGCTGATCGACTGGCTCGACTACAACGGCTACAAGGTCGTCACCAAGCCGGCCAAGGAATTCACCGACTCGCTCGGCCGCCGCAAGATCAAGGGCAACATGGACATCGAGCTGGCCATCGACGCGATGGAACAGTCCGAGACCGTCGACCACCTCGTCATCTTCTCCGGCGACGGCGACTTCACCACGCTGGTGGAGGCGCTCCAGCGCCGCGGCCGCAAGGTCTCCGTCGTCTCCACCATGCAGACCCAGCCGCCGATGATCGCCGACGACCTGCGCCGCCAGGCCGACTATTTCATCGACCTCGGCACGCTGAAGGCCGAAATCGGCCGCGACCCCTCCGAGCGCCCGCAGCGCACCGTCGAGCCGGCGGAAAACGCCGCCGAGTGAGGCTGAGGGGTGGGAATGACCTCCGTTCGGGAACAGAACGCGTGATACCCCCCTCTGGCCTGCCGGCCATCTCCCCCTCAAGGGGGGAGATCGGCAAGACGAAACGACATTGCCCAATTGGCAGCGTTAGAGATAGGCGAAACGCTGCTCCATCCAATCTCCCCCCTTGAGGGGGAGATGCCTGGCAAGGCAGAGGGGGGTAGCGGCGCACGCTGACCTCATCCTCTCAAAGCTTCCATAAACCTTGAATCAAATCCGGTTTCCGGCCGTTAACGTTCCTCAAGACTCTGCTGATATTCCTGTTTCCTGAAATTCATCTCGCATCAGGATATCCGGAAAAATGGTGGACGCAGTCTCGCTCTCGGGCAACAGCTATCGGGCCGTATCGCGGGCGCTTGAAACGCGCGCGCCGGCCCCGTCCGCCGCAAGCGCGCTGGCGGCGCTTGCCGTGCCGCAGCCGGTCACCCGCGTTTCCACCCCGTCCGAGACGGCGGAGGAGAGCGGAGGCCTCGATTTCCTCTATACGCCCGCCGGGCTGCCGGGCGCTGCCGCCCTTCCCGCCTATGCCGTTCCCGCCACGCAGGCGACGGACCTCCAGGCGACGGGCAACCGCAACGGATCTGCGCGGCTTGGCGTGGAAAGCGGCGAACTCAACAGCCTGCTGTCGTCGTTCATGACGGTGCGCACGCCGGCCGCGAACCCGGCGCCCTCGCCCGACGTTCCCGCCGAGGCGAACAGCGCGGAGCTTGCCCAGAACGCCCGCCAATCCGTGGTCACGCAGCTCTACGGCCAGTTCTAAAGGGGAAAAGCCTCAGCCGCGCTCGCGCAGCAGGCGGCCCTTCTGGCGGTTCCAGTCGCGTTCCTTCTCGGTCTCGCGCTTGTCGTGCAGCTTCTTGCCCTTGGCAAGCGCCAGCTCGAGCTTGGCCCGGCCGCTGTCGTTGAAATAGACCTTCAGCGGCACGAGCGTCATGCCCTCGCGGTTGATCGCCACGCGCAGGCGGTGGATCTCGCGCTTGGAGAGCAGCAGCTTGCGCCGCCGGCGGGTCTCGTGGTTGAAGCGGTTCGCCTGAAGGTATTCCGGCAGGTAGGAATTGATCAGCCAGAGCTCGCCGTCCTCGTCCGAGGCATAGGATTCGGCGATGTTCGCCTTGCCTTCGCGCAGGGACTTGACCTCCGTGCCGGTCAGCACCAGACCGGCCTCGTAGGTATCCACGATCTCGTAGTTGTAGCGGGCCTTGCGGTTCTCCGCCACGATCTTCTTGACCGTCGTGGGGCGTGCCTTGGTCGCCATCAGTTCAGAAGACCCGCATGGCGCAGCGCGGCATCGATAGCCGCTTCCGTCGCCGGCTCCAGCGATGACATGAGCGGCGAGCGCACGAGGCGGTTCAGGCCGCGGATGCGGTGCAGGGCATATTTCGCGCCGCAGACGCCGGGCTCCATGAAGATCGCCTTGTGCAGCGGCATCAGCCGGTCCTGGTATTCCAGCGCCCTGGCATAGTCGCCGGCCAGCGTCGCCTTCTGGAATTCGCTGCAAAGGCGCGGGGCCACATTCGCCGTGACGGAGATACAGCCGACGCCGCCATGGGCGTTGAAGCCGAGCGCCGTCGCATCCTCGCCGGAAAGCTGGACGAAATCCTTGCCGCAGGCGATGCGCTGCTCGGAGACGCGCTCGATCTTGCCGGTCGCATCCTTGACGCCCATGATCGAGGGATGCGCCTTGTGCAGCGCGCCCATCGTCTCCGGCGTCATGTCGATCACCGAGCGGCCGGGAATGTTGTAGATGACGATCGGCAGCTTCACCGCCTCGGCGATGGCCGAGAAATGCGTAAAGAGGCCCTTCTGCGTCGGCTTGTTGTAGTAGGGCGTGACGACGAGGATCGCATCCGCCCCGGCTTTCTCGGCGTGGCGGGCGAGGTCGATCGCTTCCTTCGTATTGTTCGAGCCGGCGCCGGCGATCACCGGAACGCGGCGGGCGGCCACCTCGATGCACAGTTCCACGACCCGTTTGTGCTCGTCATGCGACAGCGTCGGCGACTCGCCGGTGGTGCCGACGGGCACCAACCCGTGGCTGCCTTCGCTGATCGACCATTCGACATGCGCGGCGAAGGCCTTTTCATCGACCGTGCCGGCATCGGTGAACGGGGTGACGAGGGCGGGAATCGATCCCTGGAACATCGAGAACTCCTGAGGCCAGAGCCGCCCGGAGGGCTTACACGCTTTGGCCGTATTCCGTGGTTAAAAACGCCCGCACAATAATCATGTGACAGGCATGCGGCAAGCCGCGCGGCGGGCGTTTTTCACGCACGGACAAGGCGGAAGGGCCGAGGCGGGCGAATATCCGCCGCCCGCGATCCGTCGCAGGGAAAGACGCGGCGTTCACGGCTTGGTGAGCGGCGCCGGTAAGGTTTCGTTAAGGCAACGAAGGGTTAATGAATGACAGGGAGCGGGCGGGACATGATGGTCGTGCGCGCCGCTCGGAAAGCCCCCGCGGGACGTGACATGATCTCGAGAAACAGTTTCGCCCTTTGCGCCCTGTTGCTGGCCGGTGCCGCCGGCCTTGCGCTGCGCTCCTCGCCCGTCGAGGCGGAGAACGGCACGGCGCCGGCCATCCGGCCGCTCGGCTTTGCCGCCGACATGCCCTCCCCCGACATCATCACCAGCGCGATCCCGCGCACCGGCGACATCGCGCCCGTGAGCGCGGACCTGCGCGAGGGCCTCGACGCGCTTTCGAACCGCGATGCAGCTGCCGCCATCGCCGCGCGCGACCGCCTGCCCGCCGGCAGCCTCAACCGGCATATCCTCACCTGGTCCATCGCCGTTTCCGGCCAGAAGGGCGTGCCCTCCGCCGAGATCGCCGATGCCCAGCGCGAACTGAAGGGCTGGCCGGGGCTGAAGATGCTGCGCGCCCATTCCGAACGGGCGCTCGCCCGCGAGAACCCGCCGGCCGCCGACGTGCTTTCCGCCTTCGGCAGCACGCGGCCGGAAACGGCCGAGGGCGCCATGGTGCTCGCCCGCGCGCTGATTGCGACCGGCAAGAGCATCGAAGCCGGCGGGATTCTGCGCGCCTTCTGGCAGAAGGAGGCGCTCTCCACGGACCTCGAAGACCAGATCCTCGGCGAATTCGGCAGCCTGCTGACCGTCCCGGACCATTTCGCGCGCATGGAGATGCTGCTCTACCGCGACCGCGCCACGCAGGCCGAGCGCTTCGGCGATCTCGGCAAGGCGCAATCGCTCTACCGCGCCTGGGCCGCCGTCATCCGCAAGGCCCGCAATGCCGGCGACCTCGTCAAGGCCGTGGATGCGCGCTGGCGCAAGGAACCGGCCTACACGTATCTCGGCATCCGCAACCTGCGCAACCGGGAGGAATACCGCGCGGCGGCAAAGCTCTTCGCCGAGATGCCGGAGGACCCGGCGCGCCTCGTCAATCCGGGCGCGTGGTGGAACGAGCAGCGCATCGTCAGCCGCGGCCTTGCCGACCTCGGCGATTACCGCGACGCCTACCGGGTCGCGGCTCGCCACGGCGCGGACGACCCGGCCGATATCGTCGAGGCGGAATTCCACGCCGGCTGGTATGCGCTGCGCGACCTCGGCGATGCGAAGACGGCGGCAAAACACTTCCAGCGCATCCTGCAAGTGTCCGACCGGCCGCTTTCGCTCTCGCGCGCCTGGTATTGGCTGGGGCGGGCGGCCGAAAAGGGCGGGCCGGGCGATGCGAAGGCTTATTTCACCAAGGCGGCGAATTTCCCCGGCACCTTCTACGGCCAGCTTGCCGGCGCGCGGATCGGCCGCAAGACGCTGAACGTCGCCTATCCGAAGCCGACGGCGGAGGAGCGCGCCCGCTTCGAGCACCGCGAGGCCGTGCAGGCCATCGCCCGGCTGAAGGCCGCCGGCCACGGCTGGCGCGGCGACAGCCTCTACCGGGCGCTCGCCGGCGAGCTGGAAGACCCCGGCGAACTCGCCCTTCTTGCCGCGGACGCGGAGAAGGACGGCAATCACCAGCTTTCCCTGCAAATCGGCAAGATCGCCTTCGGGCGCGGCATCGACGTCGCGGCGCTCGCCTTTCCCATCGGCGTCATTCCGGACGGCGCGAATATTTCCGGCTCGGGCAAGGCGCTCGCCTATGCCATCGCGCGGCAGGAAAGCGCCTTCAACCCGGCCGCCGTCTCCCCGGCCAATGCGCAGGGGCTGCTGCAACTGATGCCGGGCACGGCCGAGGGCGTCGCCAAGCGCTACGGCATCGCCTATTCGCGCGAAAAACTCACCACCGACGCCGGCTACAACGCGACGCTCGGCGCCCATTATCTCGGCGAGCAGATCAGCGAGTTCGGCGGCTCCTACGTGCTGACCTTCATCGCCTACAATGCCGGCCCGCGCCGCGTACCGCAGTGGATCGCCCGCTACGGCGACCCGCGCGGCAAGCCGGTCGACGACGTCGTGGACTGGGTCGAGCGCATTCCCTTCTCCGAGACGCGCAACTATGTGCAGCGCGTCATGGAGAACTATCAGGTCTACAAGGCCCGTCTCGGCCAGAAGACCGATATCGAGCACGATCTCAGCATCGGGCGATAGGCTTTCCCCGGCACGCCGCCGCGTGCCTTCATGCTAAGGGCGATCGCATAGGAAGACCCTCTCTGCCTGCCGGCATCTCCCCCACAAGGGGCGGGCAATCGCCTATGGCTTGAAGACCCCTCCCTAAATCCCTCCCCACAAGGGGGAGGGACTTACCCTGCGGCACGCTCGACATTCAAGACTTGAGGAAAAGCGTTCTGCCAGCCTTTCTCCCCCCTTGTGGGGGAGATGCCGGCAGGCAGAGAGGGTCTTCACCTGCAGGTGCCCTTCCCTTCATGCGGAAGACTCGGCTTGAACCGGCTCGCCGGCCTCTTTACGCTGGCTGGCGGACAACGCACGGAAGGCATTCTCCATGACCGAATTCGCCAGCCGCTTCTTCACCGCGCCGGACGGCCTGCGGCTTCATGCGCGCGACTATCCGGCGGCCGGCGGAAAGAACGGCCGCATGCCCCTCGTCTGCCTGCCGGGCCTCAGCCGCAACGCGCGCGATTTCCATCAGCTGGCCCTTCTTGTCGCCGGCAATGCCGATGCACCGCGCCGGGTGATCGCGCTCGACTATCGCGGGCGCGGGCTTTCCGCATATGGCGATCCGGCGCACTACACCGTTCCCGTCGAATGCGGCGATGTCATCGCGGCCTGCGCGGCGCTCGGCCTTTCGCGCTGCCTTTTTGCGGGAACCTCGCGCGGCGGGCTCATCCTGCATGTGATGGCCGCCGTGCAGCCGGACCTCATCGCCGGCGCCGTCCTCAACGATATCGGCCCCGAGATCGAGGCCGGCGGCCTCATGGAAATCCGCGATTATCTTGCAAGGCGCAGCACGCCGGCGACGTTCGAAGCGGCGGCGGAGGGGCTGAGGCGCCTCCACGGGGCGGCCTTCCCGGCCCTTTCGCCCACCGACTGGCTGGAGATGGCCCATGCCCTCTATACGGACAGGGACGGCCCCATCGCAGCGGACTACGATCCGAAGCTCACGGATCAATTGCAGGCCATCGATTTCACCAAACCGCTGCCGACGCTGTGGCCGCAATTCGAGCGCCTTGCGGAAAAGCCGCTTCTCGTCGTGCGCGGCGAGCATTCCCGGGTCTTTTCGGCGCAAACGCTGGAGCGCATGCTGGCCGGCGGGAAAAACGTCGAAGCGATACTGGCCCGCGGCCAGGGCCATGCCCCGCTCCTGCACCTGCCGGACGTCTTTCCGGCCGTGAAGGCATTCCTCGCCCGCTTCTGAGGCCAGCGGGCGCAAACGCGGCGCCCAGCCAGAGGGGCCGCCACGCCTGCGGCACACCCCCAAAACGAAAAAACCCGCAGCCTCGAAGAGGCTGCGGGCTTATTCTTCAGCAGAACTTCTGGATTAGAAGTTGCGCTGCAGACGAAGGAAGCCGGTCGTTGCGTCGGCGTGGCCGCCAGCGACGAGGTCCGTCTGGGTGTAGTTAACCGTACCGAGGAAGGCGAGGCCGTCGACGATCTGGTAACCAACGGTCAGGCCAACCTTCCAGGCGTCCGGCGAGCCGGCACCGTTGAAGTTGACGTCGCCGAAGTACTGAGCAGCCGGGGTGATCGTCAGCTTGTCGGAAGCCTTGAAGGAGTACGCAGCAGCGACGCTCCATTCGGAAGCCGACCAGTAAGCGTTGACGTCGGAAGCCCAGACGCCGAGAACCTGCAGGGTGCCCGGGCCGAGGTCGGCCGACAGGATAGCGCGGACTGCGCCTTCTTCTGCAGCGTTGTCGTAACCACCGAGAACGTCAACGTTTACGCCGCCGAGCGAGAAGCCAACCGTGCCGGCAACGCCGAGGTTGTTGTGGCCGACGTTCTTGAGGAGCGCGCCGTTGGCAACACCCGTGTTTTCAAGTTCGTCGAGCGAGATACCAGCCCGCCAGGTGCCGCCGTCGTAGTTGTAGGCAATCGAGTTGAACTCGGTGATGTTGCCGTGAACGTCGGTTTCGCCGTTGATGCCGCTATCCCACCAGCTGTAGAAGAAACCAGCCTTCAGGCCGCCGAGCTCGATGTAAGCTTCGTCGATGTCGAAGCCGCTGTCGCCAGCGCCGGTTGCATCTTCGTCAGCAGCGTATTCGAGGTTCACGAACGAACGGAGCGTGCCGAGTTCGGTGTCGTTACGGGCGTCGAAGTTGATGTCGACGAGCGTGCCGGCATCCCAGTCAGAAGCGCCGCTCTGGTTCGGGCCGAACGACGTCTGGAAACGAACGAAGCCGCCGATCTTGAGGCAGGTTTCGGTGCCCGGGATGTAGAAGAAGCCGGTGCCGAAGGCGTCGCAGACGCGAACGTATTCCATGGGTTCCGGTTCGGCGGCGACGATTGCGTCGGCAGCCTGTGCGCCGGAGACTGCTGCGAAGGCAGCAGCGGAGCCGATGAGAAGGCTCTTGATGTTCATTTTCTGACCTCCAGTCAAAAAGTTTCAAACGGGTCTGGGTTTTTTGCTGAAGGACAGCGTTCCCTGCCCCATCCCCAAGTTCAGGAAGCGGACGAACAACCGCCCCTGCTTCCGAAGCCGAAAATACAAGACGCGACCGGGTAAGCAATCTCCAAACTGAAACGAGACGGGGTTTGTGCCAGCCTTCGCCCCGCGCTGTTGCGCAAAGGACACAAAATGGCGGGCCGGATCGGTAAAAGTTTAAAGATCATTAACAAAATGCCTTATGAAGCGGGCACTTAGCGAGCGCACATACGGCGCATTCCCGGCCACAATGCCGGCAGGAACAGGGCAAAACCAGCCCCGCAAGGTGGCGGCGCGGTGCTTTTCCCATGGCGCCGCGACCTCCCGGGCACCGGAATCACGCGGGAAGGAAGGGCCGTTTTTCGCGTCTCCGCTCGAATCGGCATCGAATCGCAGCGCCCCGGTGCGGCGCATATTTTGCGGCGATGTTTCTTCCGGCAGGGCGGCCGCCCATCGGAATCGGCCGGTGCGGCTTTTGCCCTTCGCGGCCGGTTCCGCCCGCCGTTCGCGGCTCTCTATATACGGCTCTCTATATTATATACGGCTCTCTATATAATGTGCCTGCCGGAAGTTGACCTCCGCCGGAAAACGCACGTCCCGGCCTTTCTGACTGGAGGTCAGAAAATGAACATCAAGAGCCTTCTCATCGGCTCCGCTGCTGCCTTCGCAGCAGTCTCCGGCGCACAGGCTGCCGACGCAATCGTCGCCGCCGAACCGGAACCCATGGAATACGTTCGCGTCTGCGACGCCTTCGGCACCGGCTTCTTCTACATCCCGGGCACCGAAACCTGCCTCAAGATCGGCGGCTTCGTTCGCTTCCAGACGTCGTTCGGCCCGAACCAGAGCGGCGCTTCTGACTGGGATGCCTTTACCAAGGCTCAGGTCAATTTCGATGCTCGCAACGATACCGAACTCGGCACGCTGCGCAGCTACATCGCATTCGAAGTCGACTCGCAGAACGACATCGACCAGTGGGGTAATAACCGCACTGCCTTCGGGATTCCCTATTTTGACGCCCGGAACAATGCTGATGGCGACTTCCATGTCGATGAAGCCTACATCGAACTCGGCGGCTTCAAGGCTGGCTTCTTCTACAGCTGGTGGGATGGCGGCATCAACGGCGAAACCGACGTTAACGGCAACGTCACCGAGTTCAACTCGATTGCCTACAACTACGACGGCGGCACCTGGCGGGCCGGTATCTCGCTGGACGAACTTGAAAACACGGATGTTGCCGACGGCACGCTTGCAAAGAACCTCGGCCACAACAACCTCGGCGTTGCCGGTACGGTCGGCTTCTCGCTCGGTGGCGTGAACCTCGACATCCTCGGCGGCTACGACAACGGTGCTGAAGAAGGCGCGGTCCGCGCTATCCTGTCGGCCGACCTCGGCCCGGGCACGCTTCAGGTTCTCGGCGTATGGGCTTCCGACCGGAGCGCCTACTGGAATGCCTCCGAATGGAGCATTGCAGCTTCCTATGCCTTCAAGGCCACGGACAAGCTGACGATCACCCCGGCTGCTCAGTACTTCGGTGACCGCAACTTCGACTTCGCCGGCTCGCCGGATCGTTGGAAGGTCGGCCTGACCGTCGGTTACCAGATCGTCGACGGTCTCGCCTTCCTCGGTACGGTCAACTACCAGCGGGACGACGTTCTGGCTGGCGGTCACACCGACGCCACCACCGGCTTCCTGCGCCTGCAGCGCAACTTCTAAGCCTTACAGGCTCTTCACCTATCGGGAACCCGGCCTTCGTGCCGGGTTTTCGTGTAAATGTCGCTATTTTTAGGAGCTGGAACAACAGGGGCCATTAACCATTCGATGCAACCAAAGCGTGATTGAAACGGCGCAATAGGGTCAGCATGTGGCAGAATATCCAACTAAATGGCGTATATTCCCTGAACTATCAGCTTTCCGGCACGAACAATTGGACAACCCAGCATAGTCTCCGCTCTCTTCTTCAGCGCTACGGCGATCTGCTCTGGGAGCCGGGCTCGCACAAGTACAACGTCTCCTCGTTCATCGGCGAGCTTGACGAGATCCTATTCGGCGCCGCGTTTTCCGAATTCACGGACGAGATGCTGGACCGCCTGATCGGCGCCCTGCGCAAACGGGGCAACAGCAATGCCACGATCAACCGGAAGCTGGCGGCGCTCAGCAAATTGCTGCGCAAGGCGCACAGGATGGGCGATATCCCCGCCCTGCCGGAATTCCAGCGCCTGAAGGAAAAGGCCGGGCGCATCCGCTTTCTGGAACCGGACGAGGAAACCCGGCTCTTTACCGCCATCTTCGAGAAATCGGACCTCTACGGCCGCCTGTGCGTCTTCCTCATCGATACCGGCGCGCGGCTCGGCGAAGGCATCGGCCTGCACTGGCAGGATATCCGGCAGGACCGCGTCACCTTCTGGCTCACCAAGAACGGCAGGAGCCGCTCGGTTCCCCTGACCGAGCGGGCGATTGCCGCGCTCCGGGCGTCCGACCGCACGCGGCGCGGCCCCTTCACGAGCATCGCGCAGGCAAAATTCCGCGCGGCCTGGAACGAGGCGAAGCAGGAGGTCGGGCTCGGGGCGGACCCGGATATCGTTCCCCATATCCTGCGCCACACCTGCGCGTCCCGCCTGGTGCAGGGCGGCATCGACATCCGCCGCGTGCAGACCTGGCTCGGGCACCAGACATTGCAGATGACCATGCGCTATGCGCACCTTGCCTCCGGCGACCTCGACATATGCGTGCCGATCCTCGAGCGCGCGGCCTGCGGCGAGACGAAATAGCCCGCCCCGGACGGAAAACGCCGGCCATTGCGAAAGTCCATGGAATCCATTGACGTTTTCGCGCTTTATACCACCGCCGAAATCAGCGGATCGGCCGCAAAATCTTCCGCATAAGGTCGAAAACCCCTTGCATTCCCTATCCATGCCGCATACTGAGACCGCGAGCGGAGAGGTGGCCGAGTGGTCGAAGGCGCTCCCCTGCTAAGGGAGTATACCGGAAACGGTATCGAGGGTTCGAATCCCTTCTTCTCCGCCACTTCGGTATAAAACCGGGAACGCCGCTTCCCGCCGATTTCCCTCCCTTGGTGGCTATCAGCGCCCTCAACAGCGTGTTTTTGTTGCCGTTGATGTAGATCGCATCGTCCGCGACCTCGACATGCTGCGCGAAAGCCCGGACGTAATCCCGCCGATAACCCCCCTTTTCGAGCCGAAGCCCGGTGCGCGCTTCGCTCGCCAGTTCCCGCACGGCCGCTCCTGTGAGGCCCTTGTGGGCCGAGCTTTTCAGCATGGCTTCGGTCCTTACGGCGTCGGCCCGTGCCTGATCCCGTATCGCCGTAAGGCCGGCGATGCGTTCGCCGAGGGCGGATTCGGCCGGGTCGAGTGAACCGCCCTCAATGGCGTCGTAGAGCCGCTTTAGCCGCATGTCGGCTTCGGCCGCGCGCTGGTTCAATTCGGCGATGTGCTGGCTGCGCCGCTCGACGCTCTCCTGCCGGCGATCCAGCAGCGAGGCAAGCACGTCTTCGATCCGCTCGGGGTCCAGCAGCCTTTCCTCGATGTGGCTGACCACGATGCGGTCCAGCTTGTCCATCGGGATCGCGCGGCCCTTGCAGCCGGTTTCTCCCTGCCGTGCCCGGATCGAGCAGGCATAGTAGCGATAGCGGCCGTTCTTGCCGGTGCGGAGCGTCATGGCACCGCCGCAATTGCCGCAATAGCAAATGCCAGTCAGCAGATTCGGGCCGCTGACGACGCGCGGCGGCGTCACCTTCGGATTGTTGACCTGCAACCGCTTCTGCACCGCCTCGAATATCTCAAGGTCGATCAGCGGCGGCACCGCGACGGTGACGACTTCTTCCTCGGGCTTCACCTCGCCTTTCTTGGACCGGCGATTGAAGCGATGTTCGCCGATATAGGTGCGGCGGGTCAGGACGCGGTGAAGCTGGCCGATGCCCCAACGCCCGCCGCTGCGGGTGAACATGCGGTGCCTGTTCAAGTAGCTGACGATGTTCTTGACGCCCATGGGGCCGGACGTGCCGTCGCCTTCCGATGCTAGGCGGAAGATGAGCCGCACGGTGTCTGCGTGCAGCGGGTCGATTTCCAGCTTCTTCTTCATCTTCGTGCCACGCTGCTCCGCATCGACGACGCGGTAGCCGATGGGTGGCAGCGAGCCATTCCAGAAGCCTTGCCGCGCGTTCTCCTTCAAGGCGCGCAGGACGTGCTTGGCGTTCTCCTTCGACTGATATTCGTCGAACAGCGACATGATCCGCCGCATCATCTGGTGAATCGGATCGTCACCAAGTTCCTGCGTCATGGATACGAGCTTGACGCCGTTCTTCGCCAACTTCCGGTAGTAGTATTCCATTTCAAATTCATCGCGGAAGAAGCGCGAGAAGCTATGCACCACCACTACGTCGAACGCTGGCGGCTTGGACGTGCCCGCTTCGATCATGCGCTGGAACTCGGGGCGGCGGTCGTTGGTCGCTGATGCGCCCGGCTCGACGAAGGTTTCGACAAGCTGATAGCCGCGAGACTCGCAATAGGCTTCGCCCTGCCGCTTCTGGTCGGGGATCGACACGTCATGCTCGGCCTGCCGGGCGGTCGAGACGCGCAGATAGAGCGCGGCGCGCAGGGCGACGTGCGGGGAATGAATGTTCATAGCGCGCCTCCTTTCGCCGAGCGGCGTTCGAGCAAGGGCAAGGCCAGCTCGACGCGATCATGCAGCACCTTGGGCACGACTTTCTGGCCCTCGCCGGGGTCCATGCGGACAAGGCCGTAGCTCGCCATCTTCTTGAGGGTTCGGGACAGGCTTGGCTTTGCCCGCCCCGTGATCCGCGACAGTTCCTCCAGCGAGCCGGGCGACTGCTCGTCGATGACGCGCAGCAGCTCGCGGTTCCCGCTGGAAAGGAGCTGCGCGAAGGATTCCATGGATGTGAACCACACTTTCGGATCGTCCGCCGCCGGCTTTTCCTCGCCCTTGGCGATCCGCATGGTGCGGGCCTTCATTTCGTCGTAGCCGGCAATCCCGACTTTCAATGTGGTCATAGGACACCTCGCTCCTTCAACACCGGGTCCACCGCCTGCCAGAAGTCGGCCAGCAGCGTGGCCGCGTCCTCGTAGGCGTAAGGCTTCACGGTCTTGAGGCGGTGCCGATGGTCCATCGGCTCGCCGCGCCTGCCTCGGCCGACCGGATGGGCGTTATCGAAGCCGACCAGCCGTTCGCCCGAAGGCCCGTGAAGCGTGAGCGAGTAATCGAGGCCGTGCGGTTTTTCCGGCGATACCGGAACGCGGGTGACGATGAACTTCACCCAATGGCCACCCTCGGGATCGACAACGAGCACCTGACCGTCGAGGTCCAGAAGCGTGTCTAGGCTCGGGTCACGATCCTCGCTCATGACTTACTGTTATCATCTGATGTTAACGGTGACAAGCCCTGATTGTCGGGATCGGTGTCGATGGGGCCGAATAGCCGGTCGAGCACATGGCCGAAATACCGTTCGAAGATTTGCAGTTCTTCCTCGGTGATCGGCACCTTTTCGGGCCAGTCGTCGAAGACCGGCAGCGCCTCAACATCGACGATGCGAAGTGGCGACCTGCGGCGCTCCCGGCCGTCTGGCGTGGGTTCGTCGGCGTAGTCGAAAAGATCGTCGGGAAGTGCTTCGGGGACCGGGTGTCGCGGTCGCCCTTTGCGGGCGCGGCGGCGCTCTGCGCACATGGAATCCTCCTTGGTTCTAGCGGATTCCGGGGCGCTACAGCCCCGGAATTAGGCGAACCATGGAGGGCAGTCGGCGGCCTGTAGCGTGCCGCATTTGCGCCTATGCGCTGGCGGCACCCCTGCCATTGAGGCGACGCACGATGCGTCTTGTCTCAACGCTCGTGGCAATCCATATAGATATGGGTGAGTGTTTAGCCTGACAGGTCTGGTGGGTTGGGGTTCGATTCCCCTTCATGTTCTCTGTCTCGGTGGCCTTCTAACCTTCATTACCCTTTGGGTGATGGCTTATGCCGTTGCACTACTGTCAGCGTCGAATGGAAAGGAGAGCCGCATGGAAACAGAAACTGCCTTTAAGACTGAGAAACCCAAACTGAAACTGGCTTCGGCCATCAATACAATTTGGGCCATCGGGACAGGCGCATGGTCTGGTGCGGCCCTGTCAGGCTAAACACTCACTTTCCTATCAGCCGCCGAGAAATCGCCTATCCCATTGTTCGCCGCGCCTTGGCGAAACCGCGATCCGTGGCGATAAACCGCTCCAGCATGGGCACGATCAGCCTGACAGGATCGGCGACGGGCCGGCCGCTCTCACGGGCCAGCACCTCGGCATAGGCTATCAGATCGCGGTGAAGCGGCGCGGGTAGCTCCACCGTCACCTTGACGGGCTTGTCGTCGGGCAGCGGGCCGAGTTTCAGCTTGGTCATGGTCAACCTCCTGCCGCCTCGAACACAAGGTCACGGGTGACGATGATCCTGACCGGGAAGCCCGGCCGGATGGTAAGCGTCGGCGCAACCTGCAACTGGCGCTGGACGATCTGCTGGCCGGCCTGATTGACGGTATCCTGCGCCCCGTCGCGGATGGCGCGGATCAGCCGGTCCTCGTCGCTCGTCGCCAGCTCCGAGCCGACCGCGAGCAGCGTGGACAACCCTGCGGCCTTCATTAGATCCCACCAGTGGTAGTCAACACCATCCTCAAGGCCGGCATAGCCGCTGGCGTCCGCGCCCGGCAGGCGCTCCAGAACGATGGAGCGGCCGCCCGGCAGGATCAGGCGATTCCAGACAAGCAACACGCGGCGCTGACCGAAGGTCACGCCATCGTCGTATTGGCCGATGATGCGGGTGCCCTGCGGGATCAGGAGCAGCGAGCCGGTCGGGCTGTCATAGACGTTTTCCGTCACCTGCGCGGTGATCTGGCCGGGCAGATCGGAACGGATGCCGGTTATCAACGCGGCGGGGATCACGGCCCCGGCCTGAAGGATATAGGGCGATGCCGGCGGCGCGACGCGATCCGGGGCGACGGTCTGTCGGTCCGCCGGCCCGTTGAGAAACGCCGCGTGTCGATCCTGTGTCACGGGCTGCCCGCCGAGGCCAAGCCCGGCAAGGCCGGGCATGGCCGTTCCTGCCGGCGCTCCCGTGCGCGGGCCGGACTGGAAAAAGACGTTGCTCAAGCGCGCGGCTTCTTCCTCGGCCCTGCGGCGTTCTTCCTCGGGATCGACGGCGGGCGTCGTCATGACGGGCGGTGCGACCGGCTGTCCCCGGTTCTGCGCGTCAAGGATCGGACGGCCGAGGTCGCCCGGCAGCGCGGGGCCGAGCACCGGCCCGGTATAGTCGCGCGGCAAGCCCGCCAGCCCATCGGCAGTTTGCCGGTTCTCGGTCGAATAGAGTTCTTCGCCGCCCGATCCTCCGTCGCGGGTCTGTAGGGCGTAGATCAATGCGCCGCCGATGCCGAGAAGCGCGACGGCTCCGACGCCTGCCAGCATCTTGCGGGACAGGCGGGTGACGCGGGGCGGCTCGGCGCGTAGCCGCATGGGTGCAGCGGTGTCGGTGATGGTGTTCTCACTCATGACGGGGTGTCTCCGGTCGCGCTGGCGGGCTGCGCGGCAGCGGCCTGCATCGGGTTGGTGCGAACGATCCTGACGACCTTCTGGCGGTTTTCGCTGCCAAGGCGCAGTTCGGCCGCGCCGAACAGGCGGTCCACGATCAGGACGTTCTGGTGGATGCGGGAATTGACGATCTGCGGCTCGCCGTTCGATCCAAGCACGAAGATCGGCGGCATCTCGCCCTGTACGATCCCGGCCGGGAAGACGACATAGACGCGCCTGCCATCGTCGAAGACGGAAACCGGCCGCCATGGTGGGCTGTCGCCCTGCACCTGCAAGGCGTAGCGATAGTTCCGTGCCGCCTCGGCCGGGATGACGGGCGCGGCCGGGACCGTCTGGCGCTGACCGGCAGGCGGTGCCGGATAGGCCCATGCCACGGCTGGCATATAGAGCGATTCCCGCGCGCGCAGTTCGATCATGTAGGTGCGCCGGTCGGTGGTGACGACAAGGTTGGTGGCAATGTCCGGTCGGGTCGGTTTGACAAGGATATGGACGCGGCGGTTCGCACCGCTGCCGCTCTCGGTGTCGCCAATGATCCAGCGGGCGGTGTCGCCGGCCGCGATCGGCCCCGCGCCTGTCAGGCTTTCGCCCGGCTCCAGCGCAATGGTCGTGATCTGCCCGACTGCGGCATAGACCTGATAGAGCGCGCCTTCCGACCACGGATAAATCTGGATGGCGTTGTAATAACCTTCCCGGCGCGGCTCGACGCGGGCGGCGGCATTGGCGTTCTCGACGCGGCCGGTCGGCGTGCCTGCGGCGGTGCCGCCTCGCGCCACGGTCCATGCGGGGGGCACATGCAGCGACCGGGGCGTGTTGTCGGTTACTGTCGCCTGCACGGTCGGCAACGGCGGCACGCTGGCGTCGTAGCTGAATTGCGGCGTCCGGTTGGTGGCGCAGCCTGCGAGCATGGTCGCCGAAAGCAGCACGGCCGCGATTGCCGGGGTGCGGGTGATCGTTCTCATTGGCTCATCTCCCGCGACCACGAGATTGCGTTGACGTAGATTCCCAGCGGATTGGCGCGCAGACGCTCGGCGTCGCGCGGGGTCTGGATCACGATGGTAAGAATGGCCGTCCATCGTTCCGTGGTGGAAAGCTGGCCGTTCTCGAAATGCCTTTCCGTCCAAGCCACACGAAAGCTGTTGGGCGAGGCCCGAATGACGCTGGAGACCTCGACGGCGACCTGCTGGCGGCCGACCTTGGCGAAGGGGTCATTGGCGCGGGCGTAGTCGTTCAATGCCGCCGCGCCGCGATCCGTGGTCCACTCATAGGCGCGAAGCCAGTTCTGGCGGACAATGATCGCGTCGGCCGGGATCGCGCGGACCTGCTCGATGAATCGGCCGAGATGGAAAGCAATCTGCGGATCGGTCGGGCGATAGTCGGCGTTGGCGGGCGCGACGGTCTGCGCCTGACCGAGATTATCGACCTGCACCACCCACGGCACGACGGTCCCGCGTGCGGATTGCCAAACCAGCGCCGAGGCGAAGCCGGCTGACAGGATCAGGGAACCGAAGGCCATGAGCCGCCAGTTCCGCGCCTGCACGCGGGCCGAGCCGATGCGCTCGTCCCATGCCTGCGCGGCCTTCTGATAGGGCGTCTGGGGTTCCGGCGTCTTGCCGTAATGGGTCGATGGTCGTTTGAAGATGCTCATGAGCGGTCACTTTCGGAAAGGTTGACGGAGGAACCGGAGCCGTGGCTGTCGCCGGAGCGGACGGCATGGGCGGTCATGGTGGTGCCGTGGTTCATGGCCTGCCGGCGCTGCATCCGCTGCGCCCAAGCCGGAGGACCGCCGGGCGGGCTGGATGGCGCGGCTGCGGGATCGGCAATCGCACCGCCGACCGTGCCCATGGTGGAGCTGCCGCCAGTCGCGCCGAAGCCGGCCTTTACGCCAGCGGAGAAGCTGGATTTGACGCTTTCGCTTGCGCGGGATGTTGCGCTGGAGGCTGCACGTTTGAGCGGTGAGACGGCGGCCGAGCCTGCCGCTCGGGCGACACCGCCGAGGCCGGAGGCAACGCCCGCCGCCCCGGTCTGGCCGAGCGAGCCGAGGCTATAGGCAGCGGTCGCCGCGCCCGCGGCAGTCGCACCTCCCCGAACGGCCGCGGCTCCAGCGGACAGGGCAGCAGCGCCGCTCTTCGCGGCAAGCATGGCCCCGCCGCCAGCCGCCGCGCCGCCGGCAAGCACCATGCCGCCGGCAGCGAGGCCCGTGCCAACGGCCGCGCCTGCGCCGAGCTGCGGCCCGCCCGATACGATGCCGTTGGCAATGCCGGGACCGAAGATGCCGAGGCCGAGCAGCGACAGGGCTGCCAGCACAATCGCCATGGCGTCGTCCACGGTTGGGGTTGCGCCGCCGAAACCGGCCGTGAACTGACCGAACAAGGTCGAGCCGATCCCAATGATGACGGCGAGAACCAAGATTTTGATCCCAGAAGACACCACGTTGCCCAAGACCTTCTCGGCCATGAACGCCGATTTGCCCCAAAGCCCGAAAGGAATGAGGACGAAGCCGGCGAGCGTGGTCAGCTTGAACTCGATCAGCGTCACGAAAAGCTGGATGGCGAGGATGAAAAACGCCAACACGACCAGCGCCCATGCAAACAGCAGGCACGCGATCTGGATGAAGTTTTCAAAGAAGGCGATCCAGCCCATCAGGTCGGAAATGGATTCGAGCAGCGGCCGGCCGGCATCGAGGCCGGTCTGCGCCACGCGGCCCGGCCGCATCAGATCGGAGACGGAAAATCCGGTGCCGGAAGCCATCAGGCCGAGGCCGGCGAAGCTCTCGAAGACGATCCGGGCGAGATTGTTCCAATTGCTGATGATGTAGGCGAAGACGCCCACGAACATCGTTTTTTTCACCAATCGCGCGATGATGTCGTCGTCCGCACCCCATGCCCAAAAGAGCGCGGCGAGCGTCACGTCGATGACGATCAGGGTGGTGGCGATGAAGGCGACCTCGCCGCCGAGCAGGCCGAAACCGCTGTCGATGTAGGACGTGAATACGCCGAGGAAATTGTCGATGACGCCTGTGTTCCCCATGGTCAGCGCCCTTCGCCAGATTGCGGCGTGGCGGGCGCTGGCGGGCGGCCGAGGAAGCGGTCGCGGGATTCAGCCCAAGCGGCGAGGCAGTCGGCGTCATTCGCCGCCGCCTCGCCGAGCCGCTGGCAACGGCGCAGGGTTTCGCGCAGCGGATCGGCCGGGGGCTGGAGGGCCGATGCCGGCCTTGGCGCGGAAGGCTCGTCCTTCCGCGCCATGTCGATTGCGGTCGCCGTGACGGCGATGGCGACGAACACCACGGCCCCGAGACGGGCCAGCATCTTGCCGTCCATGGCGAGCCTCCCGTCAGTTGTTGCCGTTGAACATCTGCGCGTTGCCCGGCTGATAGCCGCTGCCCGGCGTCAGGAAGCGGCGGCGCTGCTCGCGGCCCTGTTCGGCGGCGGCGGCGCGTTCCGCTTCGGTCAGCGCGTCGGCGCGGCCGTTCGCCGAGATGACGGCGATCAGGTCGGAAAGCTGCTGCGACTGGAGCGCGAGAAGCTGGTTGCCGGCCTGCGTGGCTTGCAGCGCGCCGGTCGCGCCCTGGCTCTGGCCGACAAGGGCGGCCATTTCGGCGCGGTTACTGTCGATATTGCCGACCGCGCCCGCCTGAACGCGCATGGCGTCCTGCAACCCCCCGACCGTGTTCTCCCACCGGCTGCGCGCATCGGCGACAAGCTGGGCGTCGGTCGTCGAAAGCGAGACGTTGCCGTATTGCTGTTGAAACGCTTGGTCGATCTGCCCGACCTCGAACGCGATGTTCTGCGCTTGGCTAAGAAGCTGCTGCGTCCGGCTCACGTTCTGCTGGAGCTGTTGGAGCGACGAATACGGCAGGCTCGCCAGATTGCGGGCCTGATTGATGAGCATCTGCGCTTCGTTCTGGAGGCTGGTGATCTGGTTGTTGATCTGCTCCAGCGTGCGCGCTGCCGTGAGCAGATTTTGCGCGTAGTTGCTCGGGTCATAGACGATCCGGCCGAAACCGAATTGCGCATGGGCCGGGCTGGCGAGCATGGGCGACAGCGCGACGGGCACGGCGAGCGCCAGCGCGAGGGCCGAAGCCCCGACAAACTTGGGATAGGTCATGGAAGAATCTCCTGTGCGGGGTGGGTATCGAGCCGGGCCGGCGCGGCGGATTCCGGCCGGTCGGCAAGATTGGTGAGGTTGGGGATCAGCTCGGCCGCCCACTCGACGCCGCGCGCCTGTAGCCATGCGGCGAGGAAGCCGTCGCGGCCGTGTTCGGCGACGATCTGTGCAATGAGCGTCTGGTCGGATTTGGCGGATGCGGCGCAGAGCGCGAGGCCGATTTCGGACAGGCCAAGCTCGAACAGGCGATTGCCCCTGCGGCTTTGGCAGTAATAGTCGCGCTTGGGCGTGGCCCTTGCGAGGATTTCTATCTGGCGGTCATTGAGGCCGAAGCGGCGATAGATGGCTGTAATCTGCGGCTCGATGGCGCGCTCGTTCGGTAGCAAGAGCCGCGTCGGGCAACTCTCGATGATGGCGGGCGCGATGTTGCTGCCGTCAATGTCGGACAGGCTTTGCGTGGCGAAGATGACGGATGCGTTTTTCTTGCGCAGCGTTTTCAGCCATTCGCGGAGCTGGCCGGCGAAACCCTCGTCGTCCAGCGCAAGCCAGCCTTCATCTATGATGAGAAGCGTCGGCCGCCCGTCGAGCCGGTCGCCGATGCGGTGGAACAGATAGGCCAGCACGGCGGGCGCGGCTCCGGTGCCGATCAAGCCCTCGACTTCAAATGCCTGCACATCGGCCGAGCCGAGATGTTCGGTTTCGGCGTCGAGCAGCCGGCCATAGGCACCGCCGACGCAGAACGGCCGGAGCGCCTGTTTCAGATCGTTGGATTGCAGCAGCACCGCAAGGCCGGTGATCGTGCGTTCCTCGACCGGGGCCGAGGCCAGCGAAGTCAGCGCCGTCCAAAGATATTCCTTCACCTCGGGCGTGATGGCGACGCCTTCGCGCATAAGGATAGCGGCGATCCAGTCCGCCGCCCATGCGCGTTCATAGGTGTCGTGGATGCGGGCAAGCGGCTGGAGCGAGACGGACGCCTCGGCCCCTTCTGTCAGCCCGCCGCCAAGGTCGTGCCAGTCGCCGCCCATGGCGAGCGACGCGGCGCGGATCGAACCGCCGAAGTCGAAGGCGAAAACCTGCGATCCTGCGTAGCGCCGGAACTGCAAGGCCATGAGGGCGAGCAGCACGGATTTGCCCGCGCCGGTCGGGCCGACGACAAGGGTGTGCCCTACGTCGCCGACATGGAGACTTAGCCGGAACGGGGTGGAGCCTTCGGTCCTGGCGTAAACCAATGGAGCGCCGAGATGCTCGTCCCGTTCCGGCCCCGCCCACACCGCCGACAACGGGATCATGTGGGCGAGATTCAAAGTGCTGATAGGAGGCTGCCGGACATTCGCGTAGGCGTGTCCGGGCAGGCTGCCGAGCCATGCGTCAACCGCGTTGACGCTCTCGGGCATGGCGGTGAAGTCGCGGCCCTGAACGATCTTCTCGACCAGGCGCAGCTTCTCGTCGGCTATGCGCGGGTCGGCATCCCAAACGGTGACGGTGGCCGTGACATAGGCCATGCCCGCCACGTCCGCCCCAAGCTCCTGCAAGGCCATGTCGGCGTCGAGCGCCTTGTTGGCCGCGTCGGTGTCCACGAGGGCGGACGCCTCGTTGGTCATTACCTCTTTCAGAATCGCGGCGATGCTCTTGCGCTTTGCGAACCATTGCCGCCTGATCTTGGTGAGCAGCCGCGTCGCGTCGGTCTTGTCGAGCAAAATCGCGCGGGTGCTCCACCTGTAAGGGAACGGCAGGCGGTTCATTTCGTCGAGCAGGCCCGGCGTGGTCGCGGTCGGGAATCCCACAATGGTCAGCACGCGCAGATGCGCGTCGCCAAGGCGCGGCTCCAGCCCGCCGGTTAGGGGCTGATCGGCCAGCAGCGCGTCGAGGTGCATCGGCACCTCGGGCACGCGCACGCGATGCCGGTTGGTCGAGATGGTGGAATGGAGATAGGTCAGCGTCGCGCCATCATCCATCCAACGGCACTCCGGCATGAAGCCGTCGAGCAAGGCCAGCACGCGGTCGGTGCGGTCGATGAAGCGGCGCAGCAGCTCCCACGGGTCCACGCCGGTTTTCTCCCGGCCCTCGTAGAGCCATGTTTCCGCGCGGGCGGCTTCCTCGGCCGGGGGGAGCCAGAGGAAGGTCAGAAAATAGCCCGACACGAAATGCGTGCCTGCTTCCTCGAAACCGGCCTTGCGCTCGGCATCGACCAGCGCCGATGCGGGATCGGGAAAGGTGCTGTCGGGATAGGTCGCGGCTTCGCTGCGCTGCGCCTCGACAAAGATGCTCCAGCCGGAGCCGAGACGGCGCACGGCATTGTTGATGCGGCCGGCGACGGCGACCAGCTCGGCCGCCACGGCGGAATCCAGATCGGGACCGCGAAACTTCGCGGTGCGCTGGAACGAGCCGTCCTTGTTGAGCACGACGCCGGAGCCGAGCAATGCGGCCCATGGCAGATAGTCGGCAAGGCGCGAGGCCGAGCGGCGATATTCGGAAAGATTCATCATGGCCGCGCCCTCACACCGCCAGATGGCCGGGGATGCGCAGGTGCCTGCGCCCGACCTCGACGAATTGGGGATCGCGCTTCGCTGCCCACACGGCGGCGAAATGGCCGATGGCCCATATCGCGAGGCCGACCAGCCAGAGGCGCAGGCCGAGGCCCACGGCCCCGGCCAGCGTTCCGTTCATGATGGCGATGGAGCGCGGTGCGCCGCCGAGCAGGATATGCTCGGTCAGCGCCCGGTGGACCGGGATGGTGAATCCCGGCACCGTGTCCAGATATTCGAGGCCGCCCGCCATCAGATGAGCGCCCCGCCGCCGAACGAGAAGAACGACAGGAAGAAGCTCGACGCGGCGAAGGCAATCGACAGGCCGAACACGATCTGGATCAGGCGACGGAAGCCGCCGCTGGTATCGCCGAACGCGAGGGTCAGGCCGGTCGCGATGATGATGATGACGGCGATGATCTTGGCGACCGGCCCCTCGATGGACTGGAGGATGCTTTGAAGCGGTGCCTCCCACGGCATCGACGAACCGGACGCATGGGCGGTCGGGGCGAGCATAAGGCTGATGGCAAGGGTGGATGCGGCGGTCGCGGTGAAGCGATAGCCGCGCGTAAGCGTGCGGATCATGAAGATTCTCCTGTGCTGGTGGGGATTGCGGGGGTGATGCGGTAGTCGCCGTCCGGCCCCAGCCCCTCGACGCGGGCAAGCTCGGCGAGCCGGCGCGCGGAACCGCGCCCGGAAAGGACGGCAACAAGGTCGATAGTCTCGGCGATCAGGGCGCGCGGGACCGTGACGACAGCCTCTTGGATGAGCTGTTCAAGGCGACGGAGCGCGCCGATGCCGGTGCCGGCGTGAATGGTGCCGACGCCGCCCGGATGGCCGGTGCCCCATGCTTTGAGCAGGTCGAGGGCTTCCGATCCGCGCACCTCCCCAATCGGGATGCGGTCGGGGCGCAGGCGCAGCGAGGACCGCACAAGGTCCGATAGGCTAGCGACGCCATCCTTGGTGCGCAGCGCCACCAGATTGGGCGCGGCACATTGCAGCTCGCGGGTGTCTTCGATGATGACGACACGATCCGCGCCCTTGGCGACCTCCGCCAAAAGGGCATTGGTGAGCGTGGTCTTGCCGGTGGAAGTGCCGCCCGCCACCAAGATATTGGCGCGGGCTGCGACGGCTTCGCGCAGCGTTTCCGCCTGATCGGCGGACATGATGCCGGCGGCCACATAGTCGTCGAGCGTGAACACCGCGACGGCGGGTTTGCGGATGGCGAAGGCCGGCGCGGCGACCACGGGCGGCAGCAGGCCCTCGAACCGCTCCCCGCTCTCGGGCAGCTCGGCTGAAACGCGGGGGCTGCGGGCATGAACCTCCGCGCCGACATGATGGGCGACCAGCCGCACGATGCGTTCGCCATCGGCGGCCGACAGGCGTTCGCCCGTGTCGGAAAGCCCTTCGGATAGTCGGTCCACCCAAAGGCGACCGTCCGGGTTCAGCATTACCTCGACCACGGCCGGGTCTTCGAGCAGCCGTGCGATTGCCGGCCCGAGCGCGGTGCGCAACATGCGCGCGCCGCGCTGGATCGCTTCCTGTCTGTGGTGGTTGGTGGTCATGTCGGCCCCGGCTTCTGGCGGGGCGCAACAGGCGGTCCCCGGATCGGGGTCGATTAAGAAAGCCCGGAATTGGGCCGGTTCAACAAGTATCTAGCTGCGTGCGGTGATCGGCGGCGAACGGCGGTAAATAGGATGGGTCCGAATACCTACTCTTGATCGCCGTTGCTCTCGGACTCGTCCGGCAACGGATCGTCGGGAAGTGAGTCGAGGTCACGCGACAGCTCTTTGAGGAACCTGTCGCCCGTCGCCAGACGCCGGCCGAGATTCTGCATGAAGCCCTCGAACCGCTCCGCGCCCTTGGCGCGGGCAGCGGATTGTGCGGCTCCCGTAAGCGGCGGTGTGATGGTCATCCAGAAATGGATGAACTGCGCGACCGTCTCGCCGAGGACGGCGAGATCTAGGTCGAGCGTGTCGATCTGGCGGCCGAGCTTGTCCAAGCGGCGCGACATGGCGGCTTCAAGCTGGTCGTCGGCATCGCCGGACAGGTAGGACATGACCGCCGCCTCCACGATGGCGGATTTTGAGACATTGCGGCGCAGCGCCACCGAGCGGCGCAGCGCCATCGCCTCGATCTGCGGAATGAGCGCGGGGTCGAAATAGATATTCAGGCGGGTGCGTGTGGTCATGGGCGTGTCCTCAAAGCTCAATGCCATCATCGGGGTTCATGGCGACCTGCCGCGCGACCATCCTCATGCGCTGGCGCATGGCGCGGGCCTTGGCGGCGTCAACGTCCGGCTCGTCGTCCAGAAACTCGAACTCCTGTTCGGGGGATGGCGGCGGGGCGACGATTTCCTCATGCTCGGGCAGCTCCGGCTCGCGGCGGATGCCAGCATTGGCCGGATGGCCCTCGGCTCCGTCTGCGGCGTCGGTCGCGGAGCGGCTTTCCCCCGCAACCCCGCGGCCGGACCAATCATCGGCGGATGGGCTGGGCGCCAGCGGAGCGGCGACCAGATCGGGCGGGGTCAGGATGCGTTCCTGAAACCGCGCATCCTCGAAATAGCGGGCCTTGGTCGCGCGGATCGGCGGCGTGCCGGCGACCATCACGATTTCGTCCGTTGGCGGAAGCTGCATGCTCTCGCCCGGCGTGAGCAGCGGCCGGGCCGTCTCCTGCCGCGACACCATGAGATGCCCGAGCCACGGGGCCAATCTGTGCCCGGCATAGTTGGTGGAATCGCGCAGCTCGGTCGCGGTGCCGAGCGCGTCACTCACCCGCTTGGCGGTGCGTTCGTCGTTCGTGGCGAAGCTGACGCGCACATGGCAATTGTCGAGAATGGCGTTATTCGGCCCATAGGCGCGCTCGATCTGGTTGAGGCTCTGCGCGATCAGGAAACCTTTGATTCCGTAGCCCGCCATGAAGGCCAAGGCGGACTCGAAAAAATCCAATCTGCCGAGCGCCGGAAACTCGTCGAGCATCAACAGCAGCCGATGGCGCTTGCCGGAGGTGGTCAATTCCTCTGTCAACCGCCTGCCGATCTGGTTGAGGATCAGGCGGATGAGGGGCTTGGTGCGGTTTATGTCGGACGGCGGCACGACCAGATAGAGCGTGACCGGCTGCCGGCTGCCGACCAGATCGGCAATCCGCCAGTCGCATCGTGCGGTGACGCGCGCCACCACGGGATCACGATACAATCCCAAAAACGACATGGCGGTGGACAGCACGCCGCTGCGCTCGTTCTCGCTCTTGTTCAGCAGCTCGCGGGCCGACGACGCGATGACGGGATGAACGCCAGCCTCGCCTAGATGCGGCGTGTCCATCATGGCGCGCAAGGTCGCCTCGACCGGGCGGCGCGGATCGGACAGGAAGTTGGCGACGCCTGCCAGCGTCTTGTCCTTCTCCGCATAGAGAACATGCAGGATCGCACCGACCAGCAGGCTATGGCTGGTCTTTTCCCAATGGTTGCGCTTGTCGAGGCTGCCTTCGGGATCGACCAGAATATCCGCGATATTCTGAACGTCGCGGACTTCCCATTCGCCTTGTCTGACCTCCAGCAGCGGGTTGTAGGCGGACGATCTGGCGTTGGTCGGATCGAACAGCAGGACGCGGCCGTGCTTCGCGCGGAAGCCCGCTGTCAGCGTCCAGTTTTCCCCTTTTATGTCGTGGACGATGGCGGATGCGGGCCATGTCAGCAGCGTCGGCACCACCAATCCGACGCCTTTGCCGCTCCGGGTCGGGGCGAAGCATAGGACATGCTCGGGACCGTCATGGCGCAGATAGTCTTGGGTATGACGGCCGAGGACCACGCCATCGGGGCCAAGCAACCCCGCCGCGCGGATTTCCCGATCCTCGGCCCATCGCGCTGATCCATATGTGGCGACGTTGCGTGCTTCCCGCGCCCGTATGATCGACATGAAGATTGCGGCGGCGATGGCGAGGAAGCCGCCCGATACCGCGATGATGCCGCCCTCGACGAAGATCGCGGGCGCATAGGCGTCGAACGAAAACCACCACCAGAAGAAGGCCGGCGGATAATAGACCGGCCAGCCCGCCAACTCGAACCACGGTGCTCCAAGCTGCGGCTGGAAGCCGAGGCGAAACGCCGTCCATTGCGTCGCTGCCCACACCATCACCAGAACGATGGTGAAGACGACAGCGAATTGACCCCAAAGGATTCGTCCTCCGCGCAATACAGGCTCCAGTCGGCAAAAGAGACGGAGCCGATCAGAGAGTAGGCGAAAGCGGGACGGGCAATAGGAAACAGGATACGGGAGGGCTGCCGGATACTATCGGCGGCAAATAGGACGGGTTGGCCTTTGCCGTTATCGCGCCGGCCGCGCGTCATTGCGCTACTGGTGGAGCGAGTCGCCGGAACGGCTCATCTTGCCTGCGAGGTCGAGCAGGTTTTTCAGCGCGGCGCTGCGATTGAACGGCGACCAGACGGCGGTAAAGGCAACCGGCTCCGGCTCGTCGGCGAAGGGCAGGAAGACGATGCCGGTTGTCGGCAGCAGCGCCGTCGCCGCGCCGACGATGGTAATGCCAAAGCCCTGTCCGACCATGGATAGCAGCGTGCCGCGCTCCACGTCGAAGCGCAGGATCGATGGCGCAGGCCAGTGCCCGGCGAGGCGCAGCACGATATGGTCATGAACCTGCGGGCCGGTGCCGCCATGCCGGACAAGAAACGTCTCGCCGACTAGATTGGCCCAAGTGATTGTCGAGTGTCCGGCAAGGCGATGCCCGTCCGGCAGTGCGGCAACCAGCGGTTCGGTCCAGATCGGGCGGGTGTGGCAGTCAGGTAGTTCGGGCTTTCCGATGACGAACGCCACGTCCAGCCGGTCGGCGCGAAGCTGCATTACCGCATCGCGGGCCGTGCCCTCGGTGATTTCGACCTCGATGCCGGGGTGATCTTCCCTGTATTGCGCAATCAGCTTGGCGAGAAAGCTGCCCGGTATCAGGGCATGGATGCCTATGCGCAGGCGACCATTTTCCCCTGCCGCTGCCATGCCTGCGGTTTTCACCGCATGGTCGAGTTGATCGACGCCGGCAGCGACGCGCTCCACGAACTGGCGTCCGGCTTCGGTCAACCGGACGCCCCGCGCATGACGCTCGAACAGGAGGATGCCAAGGTCTTCTTCCAGCGCCTTCACGCGGGCGCTGACGCTGGATTGCGCCACGCCGAGCGCGTTGGCGGCGTGGCGGAAGTTCAGATACTCGGCGACGGCGAGCGTCTGGATGAGCGACGCAAGGGGAATGCGCGATCCGAGCGCGGTTGGCATCCCCCACTGACGATCATTCATCGATGCAGATCGCCGCCGCCGCATTTATCACCGCTCGTATTTTAGATGGAACGAGAACCCAGCGATGCAGACTGGTTCCAGTCGGGGGCGAAGCTGAAAGCCGGGAATCAGATATACACCCATAACCAGCTACCATCGGGGGGTCTGCTGATACACTTGCATCGGTTCTTCGAGCGTGGCGGTCTCATCAGCGGACAGGTCAAGCGACAGCGCGCCGAGCGCATCGGCAAGATGATGCGGCTTGGACAGGCCAACGATGGGCGACGTGATTCCAGATTGGGCCATCACCCATGCCAGCGCGACCTGCGCTGGCGGAACGCGGCGTGCCGACGCGATGGCTTCGACGGCGGCGACGGTCTCGCTCACTTCCGCCCGGCCGTCATACCATTGCCTGACCTGCTCGTCGGTATCGGCGCGCAGCGTGCCAGCCTTGCGTGCTCCGGCCAGAAGGCCCCGGCCGAGGGGCGACCATGGCGTCAGCCCGATCCCTTCCTCGCGGCAGAGCGGGATCATTTCTTCTTCATCCTCGCGCGTGATGAGATTGTATTGGCTCTGCATGGAAACGAAGCTCGCCAGCCGGTTGTGGCGCTGGAAAGCCAGCAGCTTCATGAATTGCCAAGCGTGCATGGAGGACGCGCCAAGGTAGCGAACCTTGCCCGCCCGAACCACGGCGTCGAGTGCTTCCGCCGTTTCCTCGATGGGGGTTTCCGGGTCGAAGCGGTGGATGACGAAAAGGTCGATATAGTCCGTGCCTAACCGCTCAAGGGAGGAATCGACGCTGGCGAGGATATGCTTACGAGAGAGGCCCCGATCATTGGGCTTGTCGCTCATGGGGAAGAACGCCTTGGTGGCGATCACCACGTCCTCGCGCCGTGCAAAGTCCTCGACCGCGCGCCCGACGATCCGCTCGCTTTCGCCGCCGGAATAGACGTTGGCGGTGTCGAGGAAGTTGATGCCGGCCTCCAGCGCATCGCGGATGAATGGGCGAGCCTCGTCTTCGTTCAATACCCATGGCCGCCAGGCCGGATTGCCGTAGGTCATGCAACCGAGGCAGAGCCGGGAAACTTTCAGCCCACTATCGCCAAGACGGACATAGTTCATTCTTCACCTCCTTGCGGCTGCCCGCTTCGACGCGCGCGGCCGCGCTGTGATTTCGGCATTTCCATTCGCCAGTTCCGTTCACTCGAAGGAAACCTTGACGATACTGAACTCGGTGGTCTGGTCAGCATTGGCAGGATCGGAGAAGATCCGAGGGAAGCGGGAATTGACGATCCAGACCTCGCCATCCTTCAGCGTCGCGGTAGTCGGCCCATCCAGATCGCCGGGAGTGGCCACCGCCTCGATCTGCGCGCTGGCCCACGAGTCGGATGAGGCCAAAAGAGTGACATCGCCAGCCATGCTGCCACCATCCGCCGGAAAGGACTGCACGGCGACCAACTCCGTTGGGCTTTTGAGTAATAGCCCGTCAGGCCCTTTCAGTGGCTGCGGAAGACGCACCTGAATCAACGCCTCGGGATCGCTCAACGGCACCTTCCAGAGCAGTCCTCTGGAATAGTCCGATGCAATCAGAAACCCGCCAGGATGATAGACGATGCCATTCAAGTAGGGTTTCGTGCCGACAGCTTCCGCAGGATTGGCAGGCATCAGACGCTCAGATCGCACCAGCACGGAAACTGCCTTGGTGGTGTGATCGACCTTATAGATTTGCGGCTGGAAACTGTCCGTGACGTAGATATTCCCGTCCCGGTCGATGGTCAGGTCGTTGGCGAGGATTGGCCCGCCGCTCAACGACGAAAAATCATGGACGTGCCGCACAACGCCGGTTTCGAGGTCGAACTCGACAACCTGAGCCACCCGCGTCCGAGTGCTATCCGACGACTTGGTGGAGATACCAACATCCTCGTTGCAAACGAGAATGCGGTTGCGCGCAACATCGACAACGATGCCCGATGTTGTGATGAGGGCGCTATCGTCAGAAAACTTTGCGTATTCGCCTGTCGGAGAGACAAAGCCGACCTGTCCGCCGCGAAGCGAAGAAACCATAAAGGCATTGGCTTTGGAGTTCCATGCAATGCCTTCCGGGTATCCACCCTGCGCGCCGGGGACAAACGAGATTGCGGATGTGTCCTGAGCTTGAGCGACGCTGGCAAATAGCAGGCCGGCAAGAAGGCATGATTTCCAAGTGACGGTGTTCATGTCAGTTCCTCAACGCAATCCGCCAATGGTGTAGCCGCCATCCACAAGGATGCTCTGGCCGGTGACGAAACGGGCCTCGTCGGTGGAAAGCCAGACCGCAACGTCGCCTGCGTCGTCGGGCTGACCGGCGCGCTTTGCCGGTGTGTGCTCGATGAATGGCACGAAGGCGGAATCGTCGCTCCAGCCGCTACGAGCCATCGGCGTGTCGATGATGCCCGGATTGATGTTGTTGATGCGGATGCCCTTCGGGCCATATTCGATAGCGACGGCCCGGACCAGCGCATCGAGAGCGCCCTTGCTGGCGGAATAGCTGGACGATCCGGCCAGCGCACCTTTTGCCAGCCATGAGGACGTGTTGACGATGCTGCCGCCCATTCCTGACGCGAGGAAGGCTTCGATCTCATATTTGATCGAGAGCCATACACCGCGAAGGTTGGTGGCGATCACCGCGTCGAAATCGGCGCTCGTCTGCTCGGCGATAGGCGCGAAATAGCCGAGGATGCCGGCGTTGTTGAACGCGGCATCGAGCCGGCCATAGCGATCAATGGCCGCGTCGATCAGGCGTCGAATGTCGTCCTCCTTCGATACGTCCGCAGGCACGGCCAGCGCATCGCCGCCCGAGGCTGCGATCTCAGCTGCGACCGCTTCAATCTCTGCGGAGCGGCGTCCGGCCAGCACGACCGTCGCGCCCTCCCTTGCATAAGCCAGCGCCGCTGCGCGACCGATGCCGGTGCCTCCGCCGGTAACGAGGGCGACGCGATCCTGAAGACGGCGGGTGGAAGATGTGGGAGCGTTGTCAGGCATCGTGATCCTCATGGAAGCTGGTGTTTGGCCATGAGGATATGCCGGAGAATTGTATGGAATAATCCATCTTGTATCGCATACGCTGTTGGGTAAAATTCATCAATCATGCGCGCAGGCGATCTTGGAGAACTGGCGGCCTTCGTGGCCATTGCGGAGGAAGGCGGCTTCCGCCGCGCCGCCGCGCGGCTGAACCTCACGCCCTCGACGCTTTCGCATTCGCTGCGCTCGCTCGAAAGCAAACTCGGCGTGCGTCTGGTCAGCCGAACCACTCGGACAGTTGCGCTGACCGAAGCTGGACACGCGCTCCTGCGCCAGATCGGCCCGGCCTTTGCCAGCATCGAAACGGCGGTCGAGACCATCAACGACTTCCGTGACCATCCGGCCGGCGCTGTCAGGGTCAGCGTGCCGCGCACGGTGGCGGCACGGGTATTGACGCCGAAGTTCCGTGCCTTCACCGACCGCTACCCCGACGTGACGCTGGAGGTCGCCGCCGAGAACGGCTTCGTCGATATTGTCAAGCAGGGCTTTGACGCCGGCGTTCGGCTTGGCGAAAGCCTCGAACGCGACATGATCGCTGTTCGGATAACGCCGGACCTCGATACCGCCGTGGTCGCCTCTCCTGACTATTTCTCTCGCTTTCCGCCGCCTGAGACGCCGCGCGACCTGCACCGACATCGCTGTATCGGCTGGCGTCAGACCGGAAGTGGCGCGCTCTATCGCTGGGAGTTCGAAAAAGACGGGCGGGCGCTGAATGTGGCGGTGAGCGGGCCGGTTGTCCTCGACGATCCCGACCTCATGGTCGCGGCGGCGCTCGATGGCGTCGGGCTTGCCTATTCCACCGCGCAGCACATCAGCGATCATTTGGCTTCGGGCCGCTTGGTCCGGGTATTGGAGGATTGGTGCCCGCCTTATTCGGGCTTCTTTCTCTATTACCCCAGCCGCCGCCAAGCGCCCGCAGCTTTGCGCGCTTTGGTCGAGATGCTGCGGGTGCCTTCCGTTTGATATACGAAACATGGTGTCATTTCGCCCGTAAGACGGAGCAGGCTTCAGAATGGCGCAGCGGAACTATTCGACCTCGACATATGATCCGATACACGCTGGCAGGTGGAATGTTTCGCATCGTCCCACCAATTCGCGTTGCCTTGAGGCCGAGGCGATCAAGCAGGCGACGGGGAACAGGGCAATTTCGCCTGTATGTCACCTGATAGAACGCGCCCTTAGCAGGGAGTCGGTGAAAAGCGGCCGTGAGGATCGCATAGACTTGGCGCAGCGGCATTGATGACAGGGGCAAGGCGCTGATGACCGCGCCCACGCTCGCAACGTCCGGCGGAAGTCTGGCAGCATCGGTGCATAGGACACGCGCCTTCGAGAATCGCGTTTCCAGCAGTTGGGCAAAGCCGGCGTCGAACTCGGCGAGAACAAGCGAATCCTCAACGACGCCGCGTCGGATCAGAGCGCGGGTGAAAACTCCGGTCCCCGGACCTAGTTCAAGGACGGGCGCGCAATCAGGCCCGATCTCCGCTGTGGCAATTTCCGCAAGGGCGAAGCTGGAAGGTGCAACAGCTCCCATCTGCACCGGCCGCGTGAACCATGCGCGCAGGAAACGAAGGTAGTCCCGATCTGGTCGGCCAAAGGGTTCGGTGATTTGACGTGGCCTGTCTTGCAAAAGCCGTCCGTGAAGTTCACTTCTCGGGCCGGCACGGGCACGCTCCTTTTGCGCATCTGTGGGCATGGATTCTCTCGCGCTGGTTTGGTCGATGTGGAGATGCAGGCCGAGGGCGCGGCGTTGTTTCCCGCCACGCCCTCGGCATCCCGTCGCTCCTAAAACCCCTCCAACGCGATCTTGCCCTTGGCCTTGCCGCTTTCGATCAGGGCATGGGCGCGCTTCAGATTCGTCGCGTTGATCGGCCCGAAGTTTTCGGCCAGCGTGGTGCGGATCGTGCCGTCATCAACCAGACGCGATACCTCGTTGAGCAGCACGCCCTGTTCCGCAATATCGGCGGTGCCGAACATCGAGCGCGTGAACATGAACTCCCAATGCGCCGACACGCTCTTGCGCTTGAACGGATTGATGTCGAGTGAGGCCGGATCGTCGATCAGCGCGAAACGGCCTTGCGGCGCGATCAACTCGACGATCTCGGCAAGATGCTGCTCGGTGTTTGTGGTCGAGAAGACGAAGGCGGGCGCACCGACGCCGAGGGCTTCAACCTCCGTCGCCAATGGCTTGGAATGATCCACGACATGATGTGCGCCAAGATCGGTCGCCCATGCTTTCGTCTCCGGCCGCGAGGCCGTGACGATGACGGTCAGGTCGGTCAACTTGCGGGCAAGCTGGATGGCGATAGAGCCGACGCCGCCAGCCCCGCCGATGATGAGGATCGCATGTGCAGCACCGGGAACGGCACGACCCTTCACGTCCAGCCGGTCGAACAGTGTCTCCCATGCCGTGATCGCGGTCAGAGGCAGCGCCGCCGCCTCGGGCCAGCCGAGCGTCTTCGGCTTGCGGCCGACAATGCGTTCGTCAACGATATGGAACTCGGCATAGGTGCCGGGCCGCGTGATCGAGCCGGCATAGAACACCGCGTCGCCGGGCTTGAACAAGGTGGCCTCCGGCCCGGCCTCGACCACGACGCCAGCCGCATCCCAACCCAGCACCTTCCAGCTATCCGCTTCCGGTCGGGCATTGGCACGAACCTTGGTGTCGGCCGGATTGACCGAGATGGCCTTGATCTCGACCAGCAGGTCGCGGCCCGAAGGCGTGGGGCGCGGCAGGTCTATATCGACCAGCGAATTGTCGTCTGCGATGGGAAGCGGGGTCTGGTAGCCGATGGCGCGCATGTGCGTCTCCTGTTCGAGTCAGAATTTCTTGTCTGGCTACAGGTGACGCCTCGGCGTATTCTTCGCAAGAATGCACATAGATTGCACATAGTGCCAAAAAGGATACCGTCTCATGCCGCGCCCACGCCATGACCGTTTCGATTGCAGTCCCGGTTGCCCGGTGGAGGCGACGCTTGCGCTGATCGGCGGCAAGTGGAAGGGCGTGGTGCTCTGGCACTTGCTGCAAGGCACGCTGCGCTTCAACGAAATCCGCCGCCGGCTGCCGAACGTCACGCAACGGATGCTGACCAACCAGCTCCGCGAACTGGAGACGGACGGCTTCGTGATCCGCACTGTCTATCCCGAGGTTCCGCCCAAGGTAGAATACAGCCTGTCGGAACGTGGTCGGAGCCTTGAGCCTGTCATTCTTGCGCTCAAGGCATGGGGCGAGGCCAATGTTGAAGCCGCTGGCGATACAGAAATCCGCCAAGCGGCGGAATAGCGACTACAACCCCAACCCGCGCTGCCGGCCCAACTGCCACGACACCGATCCGCCCTGCACAACGCCCATGACCTCACGGCCGAGCTGACGGTCGATGACCGGCCGCCACGGGACTAAGGTAAATTCATGGGATTGCTCGACCACGGCGAACTTGCCGCGCGATAGCTGCACGGTGCCGGTGAACTTGCCGCTGACGTTCTCGCCGTCCGTGGCGGCGCGGAACGGCAGCCCCTTGCTTTCGGCTATCTCCGCGCCGACGCGGGCAACCTCCCTCTCGCGCAGGGTGGCGAGAAGGCTGCGCCGGTAGAAGATGCGGCCGTTCCGCGCTCGGGTGGCGTCGCCATGTTCAATGTGATGCTCGCGGCGCTGGTCCATCGCCTCGCGCACCTGCTGGCCGAAACCGGCCGGGGCAAGGTCGGCCGTTTCGCCATGGACCAATCGCCGGTCCAGCCAGGTCGCGCCATCCGAGCCGATTTGCTTTTGCAGATCGACCGGGGACAGGACGCGAACGCTGGCCTGTCTGTCACGGCCGGCGTCATGGGCGGCGGCACGGCTGACCAGATCATCGGGGATGTGCCATTGGTCGGCGTCGATGCGCTCGACGATCCCGGCGCGGCGCAATGCCTCCAGTCGGCGGACATGGGCATCGACATAGCCCTCATAGTCGCCGCCCGGAACGCGGCCCTCGAATTTCGCCTGCTCCAGATGACGGCTCGGCCGATAGATGCCGTCCTCGGCAATGGCCGTGATGGTGCGGTCGGACGGCCGCGCCGTCGCCTCGGCCGGGCCGATCTGGATGACGCTGCCCATGCGGGCATCCTCCAGCCGCTCGGGCGCGATGCCGGCGATGTGGTGCGTCCGCCCGTCGATCCCGTCCACCACAATGGTTAGGTCTTCACCCAGCTCGTCGGACAGGTGCTTGTCCACGACGCGGCCGACGATGGGCGTCTCCGGCGCTCCGTCATGGATTTGGAAACTCATGGGATCGCGTTCGCCGCCCTGCGGGCCGAGCGCCTTCTGCATGGTGCGGATAATGTCGCCGCGCTCGCCTAGCTCGCGCAGGGCCGGCTCCATGTCCTTGCTCAATTCCCAAACGGCCGGTGCGTGTTCGGTCGCCAGCCCCATCTTCTCCAGCTTGCCGAGACGGCGCAGGCGCAGCGTCCGCTCGAACTGCCGCCTCGGCTCTGCCGGTTCATGGCGCAGGTCGAGGAAACGGGCATCGGCTTCCTCGACCATGGCGCGGTCGATCCGGGTGAATCGGTCTTGGTCGATTTCGGCCGACAGCTTGCGGGTCTGCTCGATCTCGGTAACGGGGCCGAGTTCCAGACTGGCAAGCTCGCTGGCGCGCTCGCGCAAGCCGGCCGAAAGGTAGTCGCCGTTGATGACTAGATCCCCGCCGGCATCGTCGCGGCCGTTGACGACGATATGCACATGAGGATGGCCGGTGTTGTAGTGATTGACGGCAACCCAATCGAGTTTGGTGCCAAGGTCCGCTTCCACCTGCTGCATGAAATCGCGGGTGTAGGCCGTGAGGTCCGACAGCTCCGCGCCGTCCTCGGGCGAGACGATGAATCTGAATTGGTGGCGGTCGTCCTTGCCGCGATCAAGGAAGGCGTCACCATCGGCGCGGTCCTCGGTCGCCGAATAGAGCCGGCCGCGTTCGCCGTCGCGTGACGTGCCGTCGCGCTGGACATAGCGCAGATGCGCGCGGGCGCGCCCGCCCTTCCACGCGGCTCGGACGCTGCGCTGCTTGACGACCACGCGGCGGCTGCCGGGCTGGCGATGATGCCATTGGCCAGAGATGTTGCGGGCGCGCACCAAGCTCGCGCCCCGGCCGCGCTTCACGCCCTTGCCGCTGGCGACCACGGCACGGGACCGCCCAGGCGATGACGGGCGAGCGGATGACGGCATGGAAGGATCGCGGGAGGCTGCCGCCTGCTGCTGCCGGGTGATCTTCTTGACCTGCGTGAAAAAGCTCTTGGTCTTGCCGGCCTTCGGCGTGTCGGATCGGATGCGGCCGGGCTTCGGGCGGAAGCGGTTTTCGTCGTCGGCGCTCATGGGCGCGGCTCCTGACGAAACCGCCGAAAAACGGCCGATTTGGGCCTATGGTGCCGCTCGAAACCCTGCAAAGCCAAGGCTTTGCGCCAAATCGCGGCACGCGACCCCTCAAAACCATGGTGCCGGAACCGGCAACCTAACCAGTGTGCAGACAACAATAATTTCCAGAAGCGGCCCGACATGGTGCCGTCTTCTTTAATCTTGCCCTCCGCACTTCCTCTCTTTTCCGCCCCTCCTGCCGTGAATCCAGCCGGACAATAACCTGCCTGACTGGACACCGGAATGAGCGCCGCCGAGCGCGGGAACGCCGTCCTCATAGCGTTCCCGAACCGCTCGCGTCGGCGACGAAAATGCTGTCGCCCTGTGACTCCGAATCGACGGGATCGCGCGCCGGAACGGTCGCGCGGCCGTCGCCGGATCGTGCGTCGGACGGCGGCGCGGCGACGGCCCGCGCATCACCCGGACGCATGACGAATAGCGGGGCCTCGCGCCAATCTAGTGGCGGTGGCGGTGCCAAAGACGGCGCTTCGGTTGTAGTCGCGCCGCCGAGGATCGGCGCGAGCGCGGCGACATAGGCCCGCGTCTCGACTGGCAGGGCGCGGTCGGTCGCAAGGTGTTCGTCATAGCGGCCGGGACCGGCATTGTAGGCCGCCAGCATCGCCGCGACATTGCCGTAGCGGTCGAACATTTCGCGCAGGTAGGCCGTGCCTGCGAGGATGTTGTCGCGCGGGTCGTAAGGATCGCGGCCGAGGCTGTAGCGGACGCGCAGGCCCGCCCATGTGTCGGGCATCACCTGCATCAATCCCATCGCGCCGGCCGTTGAGACCGCGCGCACATCGGCCGCGCTCTCGGCGCGTAGCACCGCGACGATCCAATGCTCCGGTATGCCGAAACGCTGCGACGCCTCCGCGATGTGAGCCGCGTAGGGATGAGCGGCGGCCGGGCGCTCGACGGGCGCGGATTGCGCCACCGCAACGCTCGATCCGGCGCAGACGGAAAGCGCGCCGGCCAGTATCAGGACGGCATAACGCCATTCAGTCCTGTCTCCACTTCGCCACCAGCCTGCCAGCGTGCTCGCTGCGGTCAAGGGCAAGTCGCAAGCGCCGGCCGATGGCCGCCCCTGACCTTCGCTGTGCGCGCCGGCCGTCCGGTGGCCGAGCGGGACGAAGGGATGAGACGGCTTTTCCGCGAACAAAGGGATGACGATCTTGGACCGAATGGCGGGCCGGACGCGCGCGGCCGTCATTCCTCGTCCTCGACTTTCCGGGGGTGCTTCCAACGCAGCGTCCAGACAGAAGGATCGTCGTTGGACTGGAACAGTTTGGCGCGGATCGGGAATGGAAAGATCGGTCCCTCCAGTCTTATCGACACGAAGTCGCCGGCATTTTCGCTGGCGTCCTTCCATGCCGGGCCGGCGTCCGGCCCGTCCTCGCCATCGAGGCGCACGCGATAATCGGGCGCATTCTTCACGTCGCTCGGTTTGGCCGGGACGATGAACAGCTTTTCGCGGAGACCGAACGAATGAAGCTCCCCGGCATAGCCGGTTTCGGTGCGGGTGAAGGTGCCTATTTCTGCCATGGGAAATCTCCTGTGATTGGCTTTCGGGGATGGTTTCAGTGCGTCGGTGCGCGCCACTCGTAGCGGCCGACGCCTTCCTCATCGGTCCAGAGCGGGACCGCTCGGCCGATGACGGAAGCTGCGGGGATGGGTCCGAAATAGCGGCCGTCGAGGCTGTCGCGGACTTCCCAATTCATGAGGAAAAGCTGGCCGTCGCCGATGACGCGGCAGCCCTGCCAGACGGGCAGATCGCGGCCGAGGCTGTCGCGATCCAGCGCCTCGCCCATCTCGATCCCGTTCACCGTGATCGTGGATCGCAAGCGGCAAACCCGCTGTCCCGGCAGGCCGGCGACGCGCTTCAACAGCGGGACGCCACGCGCGATATAGCCGCGCTCGGCCATGAAGGCGGCGAGCGGTTCGGGTGGCATGACGGCGACCAGCTCGGGCACCTCGATCCGCTCGGCCGGTTCGACGGTGTAGAAGCCGATGGGCGCGCTGGCCGTGGCGTTCCAGATCAGTTTGGTCGGCGTCGGGATGAACGCCGCGATGGCAACGCCCATCGTCACGAAATACGTCACCATGACGTAGCCGAAGCGCGTCATGGCTCGATCCTCCGGCGGTGAAGCCACGCGGCATGTCGCTCGGGCGTATAGGCGTGCGGCTCCAGATTGGCGGTCAGGCGGTTGTGGACGTGCCGCCAGTGCTCCGGCGCGGCGTCGGCCGGATCGAGGCCGAGCGATTCCACGGCGTCGATGGCGGCAAGCCCGCGCTGCACCTTCGGCCAGCTATCGAGGCGCAACAGGATTTCGCCGCCGGGGCGGACGAACGGCAATGTCTGGAACGGCTCGCCTCGGCCGATGGCCCGCACAATGTCGATGCGGGAAACGACCGTGCCATGCTCGCCGCTCGCCCATCGGACGAAGGCGAAGACGCTGCCCGGTGCGAAGCCGACGACGCTGCGGCGGCGGTCGATGATCTGTTCGTAGCTCTTGCGGCCGAACCTGATCCAATGCTCGATGCGGCGTTTCTCGAAAGTCAGCTCGACCAATGTGGTGAAGGGCGCAGGCCCGTCCGGCAGCGGACGGCCGTGCGCGCTGCGATGGGCGCGACGGGTCATTGTGCGTCTCCGGCGATGTGCTGGTGGGGATTGCGCGCGCGCGCTGCGTCAACGGCGGGCATCATGGTTCGCCATTCCCGGCAGAACCGGCACCACGCTTCGCCTGCGCGCGCGTCAAAGAAAAAGAGTTAGATTCTCTGTTAGATAAGTTAGCGGTCGGATTCCGCTTTTCAGGCCAGAGCGTTAGCTGCGGTTCGTGCGCCTGATCTGCCGATAGTCGTGCGCCTGATGTGCCGATACCCCGTGCGCCTGATCTGCCGATGGCATTAACAGGGTTATCAACAGTGCCTGTTGACAAATTATCGGGGCGGATGCGCAGCAGCTCGCGGCTGTCTTCCCGCTCGATCTGAAGGCGATAGCCGGGGAGCGGCTGGCGGGCCGCGATCCGGCGCAGGTCGAGCGCGAAGTCGGACGGCCGGGCGAGGCTGCCGGATTTCTGATGAAGGTGCGCAACCTCGAAAATCCAGCCGTGGCGCTGGTGCCCGGCGTGCTTTCTGGCGACGCGGTAAAGCCATCGCTCGATGCCGCCAGTCAGTCGGAAATAGGCCGGGTCGATGGTCAGGACCAGCGAACGGTCGATGACGCTGTTGTAGAACCATTCGGGCAGGACGAACTCCATGCCCTCGACGCGGCCGGCGCGCGTCGTCATTTCTTCCCATTCGTTGATCCATGAGAATTGCCGGCGACGCCAATGCGGGCCGTTGCGAATGGTGGTGGCGATGACGGTGGATTGCAGCCGCGCCAGCGCGGCTTTCAAGAGCCGGTATTGGTGATTGCCGGTCGGGCGTCCGATGGCCCGCAGCAGATGGTAGGGCGTGAGCCGGATGAAGCGCGAAGTCGTGAGGCCGTCATTCTCGGCCGCGACGATCTGCGATGCCGCCCATATCAGCACATCGGCGTCCCAAATGGTCGCCATGCCATGCTCGGGCATCCCGAACACCTGCACCTCTATGTCGGCGGCCTTGTAGAGAATCGGCTTGGTGCGCGGGGTCTTCGCCAGCGAGAAAAAGGGCCGTTCCATCAAGTCGCGCTGGTCGCGCGGCGGCGCATCGCCCGTTGCGACCACGAAGGGGTCGAGGCGGCTGCGCTCGCTGTCCTCGCGCAGCATCTAGCACTCGTCCCGTTCTTCGGGCGTGAGCGGACGCGCGGGAAAGACCGTGCCGGCGGTCTTGTCGCGGGTGGATTTGCGTTCGCCGACCGCGCTCCAGTCCTCCAAATCGCGGACGGTGTAGAGGACGCGACCGCCGACCTTGCGATAGGTCGGGCCGGTGCCGTAGGTGCGATGTTTCTCAAGGGTGCGGATGGATATGCCGAGGAAGCGCGCGGCTTCCTTGGTGCGCAACAGGCGCGGCGGCAGGCCCGCAAGCGGGTTGGGCATGGATCACCTCCAGTCGGGATTGGGCTGCCGGAGGGCGGCAGCGGACTGTGGCGAACCATGGCGAGGGATCGGCGGCGCGTAGCGTGCCGCATTTGCACCTATGCGCTGGCGGCACCCCCTCGGACGCTGTGCGGGCAAATAAGATGAGGGATTTCAGCAGCTCATTGCCTGCCGTGCCGAATAGGCAAAGACATTCACGGCCAGTTCGGCTAAGAATCGGAGCGGAGCAGACGCGCTGCTCTGGGGCGTAGTAACCCCTCACGGATGGCCGGTGCCAGCCAGAACGGCACCAACTCCTTGACCTATGGTCGGGGAGCCTGTGGCGTATACAACAGGCTTTCCGAGCTAAAGGCCATGGGGCCGTTTCGTGACGGTTACTAACTCCCCGATCACCAAGAGTCAGAGAGAATCGTTTGCGGGGGCGCACCGCAGACAAGCTCTCTCCGAATACGGGGAATGACCATGCGAATACCCGTCGAACTCGATCCCGATGTGGATGATAACGCGCCGACCGGCGATGCGATAACCGCCTATGACGAACGGCACTATGTCACCTATCTGCGCCTTCTCGATGCGAAGGCCGAGGGTGCGGACTGGAAGGAAGTCGCGCAGATCGTGCTGCACCGCGATCCGGTGGCCGAGGAATTTCGGACCCGCCGTTGCTGGCAAAGCCATCTCGAACGCGCGCAATGGCTATCGCGTGAAGGCTACCGGAAGATTCTGGAGCAGGCGGCAGCTAATCAGGCTCGTTGATGAGGTTGTTCTTCGGACTGCATCATCGAGAATAACTCTCCATGGACATCCACCTGAAAGCATATGGATGGATGTTGTCGCAGACCATGATATTCAAATATCATGGCGATCACTCCGAAATCCGTCAAGATTCTCTGGTCAGCGGCTGGCGGACGTTGCGCGTTTGCATGCTGCTGGGAAAGGCTCTGCTACCATGAGGCAGAAGACGCCGCACCCTTCACGCTGGGTGAGATGGCGCATATCTGCGGGGACAAACCGGGGGCCAATCGTCATGATGTGAGCCAGACGGACAGAGGTGGCTCGGTTTGTCTGAACAGCTTTTTGCCGATTTCTAAGTGGTTTCCGGCGCTGTTTATGCCGCGAGGGGAATTGTCTGCGGCTGGTTGAAGTAGACCTGATCCGGGGTTTTCCGGT
>Ga0206116_1000266_pt1 | contig 70591 bp, 62 predicted proteins | sample 3A1Ametagenome_FD_178000 | JGI IMG/M metagenome (GOLD analysis project Ga0206116, IMG submission 178000) | Enriched microbial communities from leaf-cutter ant dump, University of Wisconsin, Madison, United States - 3A1A | ecosystem: Environmental > Terrestrial > Nest > Insects nest > Nest dump...
TATGCCGCCTACCGCCGCCAATGCGAATTCCTGATCGAGGACGGGGCGCTTCCGGCGGATGTCGACGTGGCACTGGAGCGGTTCGGCTTCGCCATGGGGCCGTTCGCGGTGGCCGACCTGTCCGGACTGGACATTGCGTGGCAGATGCGCCGGCAACAGGCGGCGACCCGCGATCCGGCGGCGCGCTATGTCGAGATTCCCGACCGGCTGTGTGAGGCCGGACGGTTCGGCCGCAAGACCGGCGCCGGCTATTACCGCTATCCGCCCGGCGCCAAGCGGGGCGAAGCGGACCCGGAGGTCACCGCGCTGATCCAAGCGGCGTCGGCCGCCAAGGGCATCGTCCGCGCCGCCGTTTCCGACGAAGAGATCGTCACCCGGGTGCTGCTGACCATGGTCAACGAGGCCGCCTGCCTGCTGTCCGAGGGGGTTGCCGCCCGGGCGTCGGACATCGACCTCGTGCTGGTCAACGGCTATGGCTTCCCGGCCTGGGAGGGCGGGCCGCTGTTCTGGGCCGGCCGCCGGGACCCGGCATGGCTGGAAGCCGGGCTGGCGCGGCTGGGAGAGCTCAGCGGACCGGGTTTCCGGCTCTGCGATCCGGGCGTGCTGCACGCCGCCCTTGGTCCATCGAACTTGGCTGTATAGAGGCGACGATGACGAACACCGCCTATCCTGACCTTCGCCTGTGGATCGGTGGGCGCTGGATCGAGGCCGGAGGCCGGACCAGCGAACCGGTGATCAACCCTGCGACCGGCGCGACGCTTGGCCTGCTGCCCCACGCCGATGCCGACGACGTGGATGCGGCGGTCGCGGCGGCGGCCGATGGCTTCCGGCTCTGGCGGCGGACCAGCGTGGTCGAGCGGTCGGCGCTGTTGCGCCGCACGGCCGAACTGATGCGGGCGGACGCCGGCAGCCTCGCCGCCCTGATCGCGCTGGAACTGGGCAAGCCGGTCGTCGAGGCCGCGCGCGAGGTCGAGACGGCGGCCGGCATGTTCGACTGGGCGGCGGAGGAGTGCCGCCGGTCCTACGGGCGGATCATCCCGCCCCGCACGCCGGGCCACCGGCTGATGGCCTTGCGCGAACCCGTCGGGCCGGTGGCGGCCTTCAGCGGCTGGAACGCTCCGGCGATCACGCCGGCGCGCAAGATCGCGGGCGCGCTGGGAGCGGGCTGTTCCATCGTCATGAAGCCGTCGGAAGGGACGCCGGCGGCGGCGCTCTTCATCGCCCATGCGCTGGCCGAGGCCGGCCTGCCCGCCGGCGTCGCCAACATGCTGTTCGGCAACCCCGGCGCGGTGGCGGAGCGGCTGCTAGGGGCCGACGCCATCCGCATGGTGTCCTTCACCGGCTCGATCCCCGTCGGCAAGCATCTGGCCGCCCTGGCGACGCGGACGATGAAGCGCGGCGTGTTCGAACTGGGCGGCCACGCCCCGGTGCTGGTCTTTCCCGACGTGGACGTCGAAGGGGCGGCCCAAAGCGCAGCAGCCGCCAAGTTCCGGAGTTCAGGGCAGATCTGCACGTCGCCGACCCGCTTCTATGTGCATGAATCGATCCATGAGCGCTTTGCCGCTGCCTTCGCCGAAGCGGCCACCGCCATCCGTGTCGGCGACCCGTTCGAAGCCGCGACGCAGATGGGTCCGGTGCAGAACGCCCGCCGGCTGGCCGCTGTCGAGGCCCTGGTGGAGGATGCCAAGCGAAACGGCGCCGTGGTCGCCGCCGGCGGTGCTCGTATCGACCGTCCCGGCTTCTTCTACCAGCCGACGGTGTTGACCGGCGTCTCCTCCGCCTGCAGGGCCGCCGTCGAGGAGCCCTTCGGCCCGCTGGCGCTGGTCGCCTCCTTCCGCGATGCGGACGAGGCGGTGGCGCTGGCGAACCGCTTGTCGCTTGGGCTGGCCTCCTACGTCTTCACCCGGGACCTCGCGCTGGCCGACCGGCTCGCGGCGGAGATCGAATGCGGCAATGTCGTGGTGAACCATTGGGCGGTGTCACACCCGGAAACACCCTTCGGCGGCATCAAGGACAGCGGCATCGGACTGGAGGGAGGAACCGAGGGATTCCAGGCGTTCGAACAGATGAAGTTCGTCAGTCAAGCGCCCGTTTGATCGGCAAGGAAACGGGATGGCCGCCACGAAGCGGTCGTATGGAAAATGCCCCAGGAAGATCACGCGCGCGGGATCGCCCGGAATCTCCTTCAGCATGGCCTTGCGCCAGGTTCTGCCCTCGCCGGAACCGGTGCCCTAGCTGGTTTCGTCGCCGCCGATGATCGGAACGGTGGCATCCGGCTGCGCGTCCAGGATATGGGGAACCGCCCGCAGGAAGCTGGGAAAGCCGCGGTAAGGCTCCAGATTGCGGGCACTCGGCAGGCGATCCTCCATGATGCAGGCCTATGTGGCGGTCGCCGCGCTCGTCGATTATGGGTTACGGTTAGCGGCTATGGGGTCTGGCTCCGACACCCGTCGTTTCTGTTTGGGATGGTGACACCCTTGCCCTGCGTTGAGTGAAATATTGTGCCGGTGTGCTTCCCAGAGCTTTCTTGAACATTGTGATGAAAGCGTTGACCGAATCATAACCCAGCGAATCGGCCACGCTCTGCACAGCCGCCCCGCCGGCCAATTCACGAAGTGCCACGACAAGGTGAAACTGCTGTCGCCAGCGTCCGAAGGTCAGGCCTGTCTCCCGGATCATCAAACGAGCCAGCGACCTCTCGCTCATCGCGACGCGCTTCGCCCATTGCCCCAACGTGCTGCGGTCGGAGGGTTCGATTGTCAGGGCGTCTGCGATCGCCCGGATCTTCGGGTCGTTGGAGATGGGCAGATTGAAGTGTTGACGCGGCATCCCAGCCAGTTCGTCCAGCGTCACCCGTGCAAGCCGGGCGGCATGGCTGTCCGGTGACCGGTCCGATACTTCGACGGTCAACCGGTTGACCAATTCCCGCACCAGCGGAGAAATCGACAGGGTACAGCAGATATCGGGCAGGCTTGCGGCTCCCGGCTCCACGAACAGGTAGCTGAGCCGGGCATTCGCCGTCGTCCTGACGCTGTGCGGCATACCGCCCGGAATCCACACGCCGCAGTCGGGCGGCACGATCCAGATTTCATTGTCGGCGGTGCAGGTGACGGCACCGTGCAGCGCTACAATCAGCTGCCCGCTCCGATGCACATGCACGGGCACTTCCGCTTCGTATTCCGCGAAGTCGAGCAGGCGTGCGACCGCAGGTTGATCCGCCATATCCGGGTCGAAAACGGAAATGGCCGACCGGGATGCGGGCATGGGGTTCGGCATGATCGATTTTGGCATGATTCAGGGATTTTCTGACAGGATACCTAATTTATCTGGATGCGCAACGCGCCGATACTCTCGGGTATGAGAACCCAACAACCTTCAAAACGGCCTTTCGCCATCACCGGGATCGCCATCCGGATTGCGGCAATCGGACGCGCATCGCCTTTGCTATCCTGGCTTCCCGCACTGCGGACGGATGCGGACGCACTGCTCTTTTCGGCAAAGAGCTTCGCCGCGGCGATGCTGGCCTACTACATCGCGCTGTGTGCAGGTGTGCCGAAACCCTCCTGGGCCATCGTCACCGTCTACATCGTTTCGCAGAACTCGGCCGGCGCGTCGCTCAGCCGCGGCGTCTACCGCCTCGCAGGCACGATTGTCGGTGCCGTGGCGACCGTGGCGATCGTTCCCTGCTTCGTGAACGATCCGCTTGTCTGCAGCGTGGTTCTCGCCAGCTGGATCGGACTGTGCCTCTACCTTTCGCTGCTCGACCGCACCGCGCGGGCTTATGCCTTCGTGCTGTCCGGCTACACCGCCAGCCTGATCGGCTTTCCCGGCGTGTTCAATCCCGCCGCCATCTTCGATACGGCGTCGGTGCGGGTCCAGGAGATCTCCATCGGCATCCTCTGCGCCGTCCTGGTCCATCGCTTCGTCCTGCCGAAGCGCATGACCGGCCAGTTCACCGCCAAGCTGTCGGCGACGCTGCGGGACGCCCGCCGGCTGGCGGGCGATACGCTCCGTGAAAGCTCCAGGCAGGCGATCCGCCGCGACCGCGACCGGCTTGCGGGCGATCTTCTCGCCCTGCAGGGGCTGGCCGGTCACTTGCCATACGACCCGGTCTCGGTGACGCCGAACCGCGAGACCTTGCAACTGATCCATGACCGGCTCGCGCGACTGCTTCCGCTCGCGACGGAGGTCGGGGACCGCATCCATGCGCTTCGCAGCAAAGACCATAGTCTTTCCGACGATCTGGCCGCTCTGCTGGATGGGGCGGGGCGTTGGCTCGCAGCCGCCGACGCGGCCGGGCGGGACGCCGTCGCGATCAGGCTGATCGACGGCGCCCGGACGGTGCGGACACGCATTGCGGCGGACTCCGCGACGTCCGACGACAGGCTCACGGCCAACCTCGCCGGCCATCTCGCCGAGATGATCTGCCTTCTTCACGAGTGCGACCGGCTTGAACGGATTGTTGTACGGAGCAGCGCACGGACTGCCATTGCCGCTACCCGTCCGCCGGGGGCGGCACCGCACCGCCGCGCCGGCCGCGCGACGGGCTATGTCTATCACCGCGACCCCTGGATGGCTGCCCGGAGCGCGCTGGGTGCGGTCGCCGGCATCGTCATCGGCTGCGCGTTCTGGATCTGGTCGGCCTGGCCGGAGGGAGGACTGGCGGTGTCGATCCTGGGCGTCTGCTGCGCCCTGTTCGGCAACGTCGACACGCCGGCACCGAATGTCGTCAAGTACATGACCGGCTCGGTCGTCGGGGTGGCTGTCAGTTTGGTCTACAGCTTTGCCATCCTGCCCCGCGTGACGGATTTCGCTGGTCTCGCCACGGTGCTCGCGCCGGCCTTCCTGTTCGCCGGCTCCCTGCAAGCCCGGCCGCCGACGACATACATGGCGCTCGGCATCACTTTGACGATCCCGATCCTGTCCGGACTGGGCGCCACCTATGCCGGCGACTTTGCCGGATCGCTCAACAGCGTCATCGCACTCTTCGCGGCTATTGGATTTGCGGTCGTGAGCATGACCCTGTTCCAAACCATCCCGGCCGATGCGGCGATTGGCCGGCTGCTTCGATTGAACCGGCAGGATGTCAGGCGGCGGGCCCTGAATGGGGGAACCGACGAAGCGCACTGGACAAGCCTTATGATCGACCGGACGGCATTGCTGCTGCCGAGGCTCCGGCTGTCCGGGACATCGCACCCGGACGTGCTTGACGACACCCTGCACCATCTTCGTGTCGGTCACGCCGCCGGTCGGTTTTACCAGGCGATCCGGCATGTCGATGGCAATGACGGTGAGGTCGCCCATGACGGGTTCGAGCTTCTCACCGCGATTGCCCTGCGCTACGGCCCCGGATATCGGGCGGAACCTTCCGATACCATCGCTCTGTGCCGGCGCATCGAAGCGCTGACCGCGCGGATCGCCGACAACCCGATCAAGGACGGCGCTCTGTTGCTCGACCTGCTCATCGACCTCCGGTTCGCTCTCGGGCCGGGCGTTGCGGCGACTTGGGAGAACGCCCGATGATCCTCGATCTCGACATCGGGGGCGTCTTCCTCCCCGGGCTGCTGGTGCTCGCCCTTGCTGCACTCGCCGGCACCGTCACGCTGGTCCGCCTCTTCGCGGCCATGGGGCTGTTCCGCCTGACCGCCAGCCGGCCGCTCGTCGAACTCGCCACCTTCGCCCTTCTCTACGGCCTGCTCCTGCAGGCTCTGCCATCCAGCGGAACATTCCAATGAAACCTGTGCTGTCGCTGCTCGGGCGTTATGCCCTTACCCTTTGCTTCTGCACGGTTGCCGCACTCGTGGCGTTGCAGGTTTGGACGCGCCAGGAGCGGACGCCTTGGACGCGGGATGCCCGGGTGAGCGCGGAGGTCGTGCAGATTGCGCCAGAGGTGTCCGGAACCGTGGGCAGCGTGTCCGTTGCCGACAATCAGTATGTGCATCGTGGCGACATCCTCTATGCGATCGATGCCGAGCGGTTTTCGCTCGCGGTGGCGTCCGCACAGGCCGAGGCCGAAGCCCGGCGCCAGGAAATGCTTGTCCGGCAGGCGGCGGCACGGCGGCGAAGCCAGCTTCGCGAGATCATATCGCAGGAGGATCTGCAGCAGACGGCCGGTGCGGCCGCGCAGGCCGCCGCGACCTATGACGGCGCGGTGGCGGCGCTCGACCTTGCCAAGCTCAACCTTGCACGGGCGACGATCCGGGCGCCGGTCGACGGGTATGTCACCAACCTGCGGCTGCGCCCCGGCGACTATGCCACGGCCGGCGTGACGAAGATCGCCATCCTCGACGCGACCAGCTTCTGGATCACCAGCTATTTCGAGGAAACGAAGCTGCGGCGGATCCCTGTCGGCGGCCCGGCGCGAATCCTGCTGATGGGCTTCGACGAACCGCTTTCCGGCCATGTCGAAAGCATCGGCCGGGGCATTGAGGACAACAACGGAACGCCCGGCCATCGTGGCCTGCCGAATGTCGAGCCGACCTTCAGCTGGGTCCGCCTCGCCCAGCGCATTCCGGTGCGCATCCACATCGACCGGGTGCCGCCCGGTGTCGAACTGGCGGCGGGCATGACGGCGACCGTCGCCATCGAGTCCGCGACTGCCGACGCGCTGTAGCCGGCGGCGGGCGTGCGCGGCATCTTCGGCCGTCAAACGGCGGTTCGGCGGATCACAAGCTCGGGCAGGACCAGATCGACCTCGCGTCCCGGGGCAGCCCCTTTGCCGACGCTCTCGATCATCGCCATCAGCCTGCCGATCTGGCTGTCGAGATTCGGGCGCAGGCTGCTCAGGCCGAAGGCCGGCCAGGAGGCCATCGGGATGTCGTCGAAGCCAAGGATCGCCACATCGTCCGGCACACGCAAACGGAAGGTGGCGGCAGCCTGGAGGGCGCCAAGCGCGATGATGTCGTTGAAGCAGAACAGCGCGTCGGGGCGGTCCGACCGGGCGAACAGCCGCGTCGCCGCGTTGTAGCCGCCTTCGAAGCTGTTGTCCTCGGATCCTTCCTCCATGAAGGGCAGGCCGGCATCCTCCAGCGCGGCGGCAAGCCCGGCCCGCCGCCGCCGGTTGGCGTCGGTCTGCGCCGTCTTCGTGACGTAGGCGATGCGGCGCCGGCCGGACTGCACCAGAAAGCGGCCGCCCATCAGCCCTCCGAGCCGGTTGTCGCAGGCCACCCCACCGAGCCCCTCGATCTGCCTGCCGAACTGGAACACCGGAGTGTCCAGCGCACGGAGCTGGTCGACGACATGGTCCGACACGGTTCCGCCCATCACCACGATGGCATCCACCTGATAGTCGAGCGCATGCATGGTCGAACTGGTCAGGTCATGCTGCCGCGTCTCCGGGATGACCAGGGCGCGCCTGTCTGCCTCCGCGATGGCCACCAGCAGCTTCTTCAGCACCAGATCGGTGTGCGGATTCTCCAGTTCGGCCAGCAGCAGGGCAACGAGGCCGGTGTTCTGGCCGGTCAGCGAGCGGGCGATGACGTTGGGCCGGTATCCCAACGCTTCCGAGGCCGCCATGATGCGCTTGCGCGTCTCCTCGGACACCAGCCCATCGCCGAAACAGCGGGAAACCGCCGAGCGCGAAACGCCTGCCATATCGGCCACCTGCTGGGCGGTCACCCTCGATTTCATTGACGACACTGGGGTCCCGTCCCTCGGCCATATCTGGATCGTTGCCAAGGGATACTGAGGGCGAACCGGGACGATCGCAAGTGCTATGCGGCATCCGAAAATTTCCCAGGATCAGGCCAATTTATGCACGCGCGTGCAGTGCCCAAAAGGTCTGGAATGTTGGCGGCCTAGCTGGTGGCTGTGCCCACTGGTGAGCTCCGCTTGCTTGGCTTCGTCGTGTCGCATGGCCGGAATATGAGTTTTTTCGCCATTTCGTGGGCGGCGCGCGTATCCGCGATCCGCGGTGTCATTCCGGAAGACTGCGCATGTCTGGGGATTGACAGTTGTTCGTTAGTCGAATAGCGTGATCAACGAATGAACGCGCGTGCATAAACGGCCGAGAGCGGTTGGCATGACGGAGGTCGGGCCATGGCAGGGTTTGCGTGCCGGTCACGCCTACGCCCATCCACGCCGAAGCCATGCCGACGTTGCCGAAAGAAGCAGTCCGTTTCCTTAAAGGGAGGAACTCCATGCATTGCAAAACACGATGCCCGGCCAAGGCCGCGGGCCGGAAGCGCCTGCGCTCGATGCTGCTGGCTGTCGCTGCGGCGGCGGGAGTCGCCGCCCTGACCGGACCGTCGCCGGCCGCCGCGTCGGAGGTGGTCGTCTACTGCTCGGTCAACGAGGACTGGTGCCGCGAGGTGGTGACCTCCTTCGAGCGCAAGACCGGCATCAAGGCCCTGATGACCCGCAAGAGTGCGGGCGAGGTCTATGCACAGCTTCGCGCCGAGAAAACCAATCCGAAGGCCGACATCTGGTTCGGCGGTTCGGGCGATCCCCATTTGCAGGCGGCGGAGGAGGGGCTGACGGAACCGTACAAGTCGCCGGAGCTCGACGGGCTGTATGGCTGGGCGATCCGCCAGGCGGAAATCTCCGGCTACCGAACGGTCGGCATCTACATGGGCGCGCTCGGCTTCGGCTACAACAAGGACCTGCTGGCCAAGCGCAAGATCGCCGCCCCTGCCTGCTGGTCCGATCTGGTCAAGAGCGATTTCCGGGACGAAATCCAGATCGCCGATCCCAATTCGTCAGGCACCGCCTACACAATGCTGGCGACGATGGTGCAGTTGATGGGCGAGGATGCGGCCTTCGATTACCTGAAGAAGCTGCACCGCAACGTCAACCAGTACACCAAATCCGGCGCTGCTCCGGCGAAGTCGGCGGCGCAGGGCGAAACCATGCTGGGCATCGCGTTCCAGCACGACCTGCTGGTGGAGGCGATTGCCGGCGCCCCGATCGCCATCGTCGCCCCGTGCGAGGGCACGGGATACGAGATCGGCTCGATGAGCCTCGTCAAGGGTGCGCGCAACCCCGACACCGCCAAGATCTTCTACGATTGGGCGCTGACGCCCGAGGTGCAGGCGCTGGGCGCCAAGGCCAGGAATTTCCAGATTCCCAGCAACAGCGGCGCCCAGATCCCGCCGGAATCGCCGCGCGTCGACAAGATGAAGCTGATTTCCTACGACTTCGCGCGCTACGGCTCGAGCGCGGAACGCACCCGCCTGCTCGCCAAGTGGGATCACGAGGTCAAGTCCCTGTCCAGATAGGTCCCGCGATCATGAAACGACATCTCGGTTTCTGGCTGGCCGCAGGCTGGGCAGCGGTGCTTGTCCTGCCCTGGCACATCGGCGGCTTCTGGCCGGTCTTTTGGCCGGGCGGTCCGCAGGATGGCCTCTCCGCCGGTGACGGCATGCCGGCACTGATCCAGGGGCTGCTGCGGGGGCGGCCGTGGCTGCTGGCGTCGGTCCTGCCGCTGCTGGCGGCGCTGGCGGGATTGCGCAGCAATGGCGTGGCGGACGGACGGGCGCGGTCGGCGTGGCTGACCGCCGCCGGTGCCGGCGGTCTCGGCTGGCTGCTGGTGGAAAGCCTCGCCGTCACCCAGCCGGGCCTGGGGCTTGGCGCCGCCGCCTATGCGGTGGTCTGCCTCGTGCTGGGCGCCTATGGGCTGGCACTGCGCGGCTGGTGCAAGGGCGACGTCTTCATCGTCGCCTCCATCGGGCTGGTGCTGGGATCGATCCTGGTCTTCGTCGGCTTCCCGGTGGTCACCATCCTGCTGTCGGCGGTCCAGGACAACGATGGCCGGCTGACGGTCACCGGCCTGTTCGACAAGCTGACCGACAGCGGCATCTGGGGCCTCGGCTGCGTGCTGGGCACCGGCAGCACATGCGGGGTGGCGTGGAACACGCTGGCCCTGGCGGGCGTGGTCGGGGTGCTGACCACCGGCACGGGGCTGGCCTTCGCGCTGATCGCGGTGCGCACCGGCTTCCGCTTCAAGGCGGCCCTGCGGCTGGCCTCGATCCTGCCGGTGATCACGCCGCCCTTCGTCATCGGGCTTGCCATCATCCTGCTGTTCGGCCGCGCCGGCGTGGTGACCGACCTGCTGTCCACCCTGTTCGACATTCCCCGCTCGCGCTGGATTTACGGCATGCCGGGGGTGGCGATGGCGCAGATCCTCGCCTTCACGCCGATTTCCTTCCTGGTGCTGGTCGGCGTGCTGCAAGGGGTGAGCCCGACGCTGGAGGAGGCGTCGCAGACCCTGCGCGCCACTCCGTGGATCACCTTTCGCACGGTGACGCTGCCGCTGATCCGTCCCGGCCTTGCCAATGCCTTCCTGATCTCCTTCATCGAAAGCCTGGCGGACTTCGGCAACCCGCTGGTGCTCGGCGGCAATTTCGACGTGCTGTCGACCAAGATCTTCTATGCGGTGGTCGGTGCCGCCCATGACCAGGGACGGGCGGCCGTGCTGGCGATCATCCTGCTGTCCTTCACCCTGTCGGCCTTCCTGGCGCAGCGACGGTGGCTCGGCCGCCGGTCCTACACCACGGTGGCCGGCAAGGGCGATGCCGGTTTGCCCAGCCCGCTGCCGTCCGGGGTGCGGATCGCCGCGTCGGCCGTCGCGGCGCTGTGGACGGGGCTGACCGTTCTGGTCTACGGCACCATCCTGGTCGGCGGCTTCCTGAAGAGCCTGGGGCGCGACAACACGCTGACGCTGATCCATTACCAGACCGCCTTCGGCATCGAAACCGGGCCGAACGGCTGGTGGTTCAGCGGGTCCGCCTGGGATTCGCTGTTCACGACGCTGGGTGTGTCGCTGGTCGCCATGCCGCTGACGGCGGCGCTCGGGCTGCTGACCGCCTATCTGTTGGTGCGCCAGTCCTTCCTCGGCCGCGGGGCGTTCGAGTTCCTGACGATGCTGAGCTTCGCCATTCCCGGCACGGTGATCGGCGTCAGCTACATCCTCGCCTTCAACACGCCGCCGCTGGAACTGACGGGAACCGGGCTGATCCTGATCGTCGCCTTCGTCTTCCGCAACATGCCCGTCGGCATCCGCGCCGGCATCGCCACGCTGAGCCAGATCGACAAGAGCCTGGACGAGGCGTCGCTGACGCTGGGGGCGCGGTCCTTCACCACGCTGCGCCGGGTGATCCTGCCGCTGCTGCGCCCGGCCATCGTCACCGCCATGGTCTACAGCTTCGTCCGCGCCATCACCAGCGTCAGCGCGGTCATCTTCCTGGTGACGGCCAAATACAACCTCGCCACCGCCTACATCGTCGGCCGGGCCGAGGTCGGCGAATACGGCCTCGCCATTGCCTATTCCTCCGCCCTCATCGCGATCATGGTTGTGGCGCTGCTGGCGATCCAGCTGCTGGTCGGCGAACGCCGCCTGGGCCGCCGCACCGCCGCCTTGCCCGTCAGCACTTCAGCCTCGAAGGTCAACGCATGACCCATATCCGGACCCCGTCCTCCGGGACGACAACCCTTGAGCCGGCGCCGGCGGTTGCCCCGGCCGCTGTCAGAGCCCGGCCGGCGGTGGAGTTCCGCTCCGTCGTAAAGCGCTATGGCGCCTTCACCGCCGTGCATGAACTGGATTTCTCCATCGAGGCCGGGACCCTGGTCACGCTGCTCGGTCCCTCGGGCTGCGGCAAGACCACCACCCTGCGCATGATCGCCGGGCTGGAGCAGGCGTCGTCCGGCACCATCCTGATCGGCGGAGAGAACGTCACCGCCCGCTCCGCGGCGGAGCGCGACGTCAGCATGGTGTTCCAGAGCTATGCCCTGTTTCCGCACATGACCATCCTCGACAACGTGGCCTACGGGCTGACGGTCGGCGGCATGGCCAAGCGTGCGGCGCTGGAGGCGGCACGCGACAAGCTGGCCCTGGTCGGTCTCGCCGGGCTGGAGGGTCGACTGCCCAGCGAGCTGTCGGGCGGCCAGCAGCAGCGCGTGGCCGTGGCCCGCGCCATCGTGCTGGAGCCGCGCGTCCTGCTCTTCGACGAGCCGCTGTCGAACCTTGATGCCAAGATGCGCCGGCAGGTGCGGGAGGACATCCGGCAGCTCCAGCAGACGCTGAAGCTGACCGTGGTCTACGTCACGCACGACCAGGAGGAGGCGCTGGCGGTGTCCGACCGCATCATCGTGATGGCCGGCGGCAGGATCGCCCAGGACGGCACGCCGCGCGACCTCTACCAGCGGCCGGCCAGCCGGTTCATCGCCGATTTCATCGGCGACGCCAACATCGTTCCGGCACTGCTGGAGGGGCGTGACGGTGGGCTGGGCCGGGTGAGAGTGGGGATGGCGACCCTGGCGCTGCCGCACCGCGATCTGGCCGATGGGCCGGTCGAGCTGGCGGTGCGACCCAACGCGATCCGTCTCGAAGCCGGCCAGGATCCATCCGACGGCTTGCCGGGCCGGGTGCATTTCGCGGCCTATCTCGGCGATCACATGGAATATGAGGTGGCCGTGGCGCTGGGCGGACGCGAGATCATGCTGTTCGCGCGCACCCCGGATGTCGATGCGCCACTGTCCGTTGGCGATGCCGTCTGCGTCGGCTTCGCGCCGCGGGGCGTCACCATCGTTCCGCCCTGATCTTTCCGTCACGATCCCTTTTCCCCGATCCCTTTTATCCAAGACATCCCGGGCCGGCGCTGCCGGCTGCCGGCGGAGCTTACCTGTCATGACCGATTTCGACGACCGCCTGCGTTTCGCCATCGACCTCGCCACCGAGGCGGGAGCCCTGGCGCGGTCCATGCGCCAAGGGCTGGGCGCGGTTGAGACCAAGAGCAGCATCGATTTCTGCACCGCGGCCGACCTTGCGGTGGAAGCGCTGGTGCGCCGACGCCTCGACGAAGCTTTCGGCGACCCGGTGATCGGCGAGGAGGCCGGCGGCGATCCGGCCGAACTGGTCTGGGTCGTCGACCCCATCGACGGCACGACCAACTACATCCACGGCACGGCCAACTGGTGCATCTCGCTGGCCCTTGTCCATCGGGGTGCTGTCGAGATCGGCGTGATCTATGCTCCCGATCTCGACCAGCTGTTCGTTGCGCGCCGTGGCCAGGGGGCGACCCTGAACGGCCGCCCGCTGCGCACCAGCGGCCTGCGCCATGGCGGCGGGGCGGTGGTCGAGGTCGGCTGGTCGGCGCGGCGCCCGCTGGCGCTCAGCCTCGACCTGATCGCCCAGATGATCGCCGACGACATCGAATTCCGCCGTTGCGGATCGGGCGCTATGGGCCTCGCCAATGTCGCGGCCGGCATCAGCGACGGCTATGTCGAGCTGCACATCAATGCCTGGGATGCTTTGGCCGGCCTGCTTCTGGTGCGCGAGGCGGGCGGCTGGACCAACGATTTCCTTGCCGGCGACGGGCTGCGGCTGGGCAACGTCGTCGTCGCCTGCACGGCCGAGCTGACCGGACGATTGCAGGCGCTGGGACCGCTGCGGGGTGTCGCCTGACGCGCCCACGGGACTTCGAACATCGAAAAAACGGGTGGAGGAAACAATGAAGCGATCCAGGGTCCGGACATCCGCCCTGCTGGGTGCCGCTCTCGTCGTGGGTGGGCTGATGTCGGCGCCGATGCCGGCAGGAGCAGCGGAGACCCGCGAGAGTGTCGAGAAGGCGTTGATCTTCAGCCGTCACGGCGTTCGGCCTCCGACCGAAACCCATAAGATCGTTCCGCTCTCGACCAGGGACTGGCCGTCCTGGCCGGTGCCGGACGGGCATCTGACGCCGCATGGCCGCGAGGGAGCGGTGCTGATGGGCCAGTTCTACCGGTCGCGCTTCGTCGGAAGCGGGCTATTGCCGGCCGACGGCTGTCCGGCGGCCGGTGACGTGTTCGCCTGGGCCAACACCGACCAGCGCACCCGCGAGACCGGCAACGGCATCCTGGAGGGGTTGTTTCCCGGCTGCGGCCTGACGGCGGCGTCCAAGCCGCCGCAGGGCGGACGCGACGTGCTGTTCGCGCCGATTGCGCAGGGGCTGTCACCGCTCGACCCCGCCAGCGCCAAGGCCGGCGTGTTGGAGGCGATGGGCGGCAGCATCGACGCCTACAAGGCCAGGCTGGCGCCGCTGTTCGCAAGGCTCGATCCCGTGTTGCCGGGGCCACGTCCGGAGACCTGCCGGAAGGCGGGGCTGGCCGAGGGCTGCCACCTGATCGACCTGCCCTGGGCCATCGACCAGGGGAAGGACAAGGGGCGCAACATCGGGCTGGACGGCCCGCTCGATCTCGCCTCCACCATCGCCGAGACCTTCCGGCTGGAATATATGGAGGGCATGGCCGCCGATCAGGTCGGCTGGGGCAGGGTGGGGGCGGACGAGGTCCGCGACCTGATGGCCCTGCGCATGGCGAAATACGACGTGATCGAACATGTGCCCTACATCGCCCGCCGTGGCGCCTCCTTCCTGTTGCAGCAGATCGTCGTGGCGATGAACGACGGCGCCGGCCCGCAAAGCCCCGGAACGGAGAATGCCGGCCCGCCGCCGGCCAAGCTGACCCTGCTGGTGGGGCATGACACCAACATCGGCCACATGCGCGCGGTCATGCAGGTGGGCTGGGCGCTGCAGGGATCGCAGCCCAACGACTCCTCGCCGACCGGAGCGATGCTTTTCGAGCGTCTGAAGGACGGCGCCAGCGGCAAGCGCTACGTCCGCTTGTCCTACGTTGCCCCCACGGCCGATCAGGTCCGCGGCCTGACGCCGCTGACCGGCGTTGCCGGGCCGAGGGTGGCGACGCTCGACCTTCCCGGTTGCACCGACAGGCTTGGCCCAGGCACCTGCGAACTGTCGCAGTTCACCGCGCTGGTCAGCCAGCGGCTGGACCCGACCGCGGTCGGGAAGCCGGACTATACACAGTGACGGCGATGGTCGGGCCGGCTATGCCGGGTCTCCGGCCGTTGCCGGTCCGCTCTGCCGGCGGACCAACCGATGGGGAAGCAGCACCTCTCCGACGCTGTTTCCCGCCCGCAGATCGCGCAGGCTGGCAACGACGGCATCGCCGAACCGTTGGTAGGGGATCTTGACCGAGCTGAGCCAGGGGGCGATCCAGTCGTTGAGGTCGTTGTCGTCGATGCCGACCGGGCGGCAGTCGTCCGGGATGCGCACGCCCTGCTCGCCGGCGGCGCGGAACAGGCCGTAGGCCATCAGGTCGCTGGGGCAGAGGATGCCGTCGGGCCAGCCGCCGTCGGCGGTCAGCCGATTCGCGGCGGCATAGCCGCAATCGAGATGGTTGCCGCCCGGCCCATCGCAGCGGCGCACCCTCAGGCCGGGCCGCCGCTCCTCCAGCCGGTCGAGAAATCCCTCCACCCGTTCGCGGATGGTCGAGGACAGGTCCGCCGGGTGGATGACCGCCGGGGCGCGCACGCCGCAGGCCAGCAGATGGTCGGCGGCGTCGGCGCCCGCCTGCCTGTTGTCGATCCCGATGAAGGGACCGCCGCCATAGGGATTGCGGCGGTTCACGAACACGATCGGCTCGCGCCGGTCCAGCGATGCCTCCAGTTCGGGGCTGGCGACCGCGCTCACCACGATGAACCCTTCGGCGAAGCGTGAGCGCATCGCGCGCAGATACTCGTCCTGCAGGTCGGGGCGGTCGTGGGTATCGCACAGGATCATCACATAACCGGCAGCGCGCAGGGCCGCTTCCGTCGACGCGGCGATGGCGGCCATGGCCGGGTTGTCGAGGTTGGGCGCCAGCATGGCGACCAGACGGCTGTCGCCCCCGCGCAAACTGCGGCCGACGGGGTTCGGCCGATAGCCGCGCTCCGCGATCAGACGCTGCACCTTGGCCACCGTCGCCGCGGATGCCCGCCCCAGATCGCCGTTGGCGATGCGCGAGACGGTGGAGACCGACACTCCCGCTTCGGCCGCGATGTCGGCCAGGGACGTCTGTCCGGAGGCCTGTCCCGGTTCCCGTTGCCGATCGTTCAAGGCCCCCTCCATTTGTGTATCGAACATTGCCGTTGACAGTTTAGGCAAACGTTTGCCATGTTCAAGGCCGAAGAGCGGAGCCGGGAAATTCCGGCCTGCGTCGAGCTGCCGGTTTCGGCGGGAAACAGGTCCGGACAGGGACCGAGCAAGGGTCCGAAGCGACCCCACAGGAGGAAACGCAATGAAGAAGGCAGCATGGATGGCCGGCTGTGCGCTGGCGTTGTCGATCCTTGGGGCCGCTGGCGCCCAGGCCGAAACCACGCTTCGCATCATGTGGTACTCGGACGGCAACGAGGGCGAGGTCATGAACGACCTGCTCCGCCGGTTCGAGGAGAAGAACAAGGACGTCAAGGTCGTCCTCGACCAGGTGCCCTTCAAGGCGATCAACGAGACTTTGCCGGTGCAACTGGCCTCGGGCCAGGGTCCCGATCTGGCCCGCATCACCGACATGGGCGGGCTGGCCCCCTATCTGCTGGACATCCGGCCCCATGTTAAGGACGCCGCCTATTGGGAGCAGAATTACGGGCCGTTCCTGCAATGGATGCGGGTCCCCGGCAACACAACCGCGATTCCCGGCTACATGACGCAGCTGACGGTGACCGGCCCCTTCGTCAACAAGACGCTGTTCGAGCAGGCCGGCGTCGCCATGCCGGGCGCCAACGCGACCTGGGAGGATTGGGCCAAGGCGGCGAAGGCGGTCGCCGACAAGGTGCAGGCGCCGTTCCCGGTCGCCTTCGACCGCTCCGGCCACCGTTTCTTCGGCCTTGCCGTCTCGCAAGGGGCGCAGATGGCCGAGACCGGCGGCGAGCTGAAGCCGGTCGATGACGGGTTCAAGCGCGCCGCCAAGCTGGTCGTCGACTGGCACAAGTCCGGCGTGATGTCGAAGGAGCTGTGGGGGGCCGTGTCCGGCACCGCCTATCGCGGCGCCAACGAGGAATTCAAGAACGCCCAGGTCGTCTTCTATGAATCGGGATCCTGGCAGACCGCGCAGTTCGACAAGACCATCGGCGACGCCTTCGACTGGATCGCGGTGCCGACGCCCTGCGGCCCGGCCAACTGCTCCGGCATGCCCGGCGGTGCAGCGCTCGTCGCGCTGAAGACCAGCAGCCATCCGGCCGAGGTCGGGCGCCTGCTCGACTATCTCGCCAGCGAGGAGATCGCCAACGAGTTCTATGCGCGCACGCTGTTCGTGCCGGGCCATATCGGCCTCGCCAAGAAGGGCATCGCCTACAAGTCGGCCTCGCCGCAGGCCGCCGCCGCTTTGAAAGTGTTCGGCGATGCCGTCGGCAAGCTCGATCCGGTGGCCTACCGCATCCAGGGCGACCCCAGCAGCCGCATCGTCTTCAACGCTTCCATCAGCCGTCTCGGCCAGGTGGTGGTCGGCGAAACGAGCCTGGACGATGCCTATCAGCGGATCTCCGCCGACGTCGCCCAGCAGATCGCCGAGCGCAAGAAGAAGCAGTAACTCCCGGCTTTCGCTCCCAACCCTGGGCCCCCGATTCCGGGCCCCAACCTTGGGCGGTGGAACATGACCGATACCATGAGATCGCACGGCGCCCCCGCACGCGGTCCGTCCGCCGCCGCGGCTGCCGTCACCACGGGCAGCGCCAACATCCTGATGCGGCTGACCGACCCGCCGATGCGGGCGGTCCAGCGCCTGATCGGCGCGGCGCGCATGCCCTATGTCTTCCTGCTGCCGAACCTCGTCTTCTTCGGGCTGTTCGTCTTCCTGCCCATCGGGATCAACATCGTCTTCTCGGTGACGGGCGGGACGGGGCTGTTCCCGTCGGAGCGGCCCTATGTCGGGGCGGAGCATTATGCCCGCCTGCTCGACTGCGGCTCCTATCTGGAGGCCGGAAGCTGCCGGGAGGATCTGTTCTGGCGCGGTGTGGGGAACACGCTGACCTTCACCGTCTTCCAGATGGTGGCGATGGTGCTGTTCTCGCTGGTCACGGCACTGGTGCTGAACCGTCCCATCCACGGCCGCGGCTTCTTCCGGGCGGTCTATTTCTTTCCCGTCCTGCTGTCGCCGGTCGTCGTCGCCCTGATCTGGAAATGGATTTTGCAGCGTGACGGCCTGCTGAACGCGGTGCTGACCACGGCGGGCGGCGAGAAGATCCTGTTCTTCGTCGATCCCGGCTGGGCGATGTTCTGGGCGGTCTTCGTCTCGGTGTGGGCCCATATGGGCTTCTACACGCTGATCCTGCTGGCCGGTCTCCAGGCCATCCCGCGCGATGTCTACGAGGCCGCCGAGATGGACGGTACCCGTCCCTGGCGCGTTTTCCACCGCATCACCCTGCCGCTGCTTTGGCCCAACCTGCTGGTCGTGCTGGTGCTGGTGCTGATCCGCTCGGTGCAGGTGTTCGACGAGGTGTTCGTGCTGACCGGCGGCGGTCCCGGCACGGCGACGATGATGGTCGTCCAGTACATCTACACCACCGCCTTCGCGAACCAGGTGCAGAACTTCGGTCTGGCCGGTGCTGCGTCGGTGCTGCTGGGTGCCGTGCTGTTCGTCCTGACCCTGATCCAGCTTTTCCTGACCCGGCGGAGGGCATCATGACCGGAAAACTCCGCCGTATGCTCCTGGCGCGGCGTGGTGGCGCCTCCTGGCATTGGACCGATGTCGCCAGCTATGCCTATCTGGCGCTGGGCGTGCTGCTGATGTTCGGGCCGGTGCTCTGGCTGGCGCTGTCGTCCTTCAAGACGCCGGCGGCCCTGCTGGAATTCCCGCCGTCGCTGCTGCCGATGGCACAGAGCGAGGTGTCGGTGCAGGGCTATCCGCAGCCGCTGCCGCTGTTCCGGGTGACGATGGAGGACGGTTCCGTCCGCGAGCTGGCGCAGGTCCGCCGCGTCGGCATCGTCGCCCAGATGGTCGATCCGGCAGCGCCCGGCCAGACCATCCGCGTGCCGGCCGACCGCAGGACGCCGGTGCGTCACATGGCGCTGGCGGTCGAGAACTACACCGACCCGCTGACCCAGTTCGATTTTCTGCGCTTCCTGCGCAATTCGCTGGTGGTGACGGTGGTGGCGACCATCATCACGCTGATCATCAACTCGATGGCCGCCTACGCGCTTTCCGTCTACGAGTTCCGCGGCAAGTCGGTGGCGATGCTGGGGGTGATCGGCACGCTGATGATCCCCATCACCATCATCCTGGCGCCGGTCTATCTGGTGGTCACCAAGCTGGGCTTCGTCGACTCGCTGTGGGCGGTGATCCTGCCGGGTGCCGCTACCCCGACCGGCGTCTTCCTGCTGCGCCAGTACATGCTGACCATTCCGCGCGACCTGATCGAGGCGGCGCGGATGGACAAGGCGTCGGAATGGCGCATCTACGCCCGCATCGTCATGCCGCTGTCGATGCCCGCGCTGGCGGTTCTGGCGATCTTCTCGGTCATGTGGCGCTGGAACGAGTTCCTGTGGCCGCTTGCCGTCCTGACCAAGACCGAGGTCCACACGCTGCCCATCGCTCTCAACGCCTTCCAGGGCGAGCTGCAGACGCAATGGCATTATCTGCTCGCCATGACCGTGGTGACCCTGCTGCCGGTGGCGCTCGTCTTCGCCTTCCTGCAGCGCTTCATCACCAGCGGCATCGCGAATACGGGGATGAAATAAATGGCCGGATTGGAGCTTCGCGGCATCCGCAAGGACTATGGCAGCACCGCCGTCCTAAAGGGCATCGACCTCAGCATCGCCGACGGCGAGTTCGTGGTCTTCGTCGGCCCGTCGGGCTGCGGGAAATCGACGCTTCTGCGCGTCATCGCCGGGCTGGAGACGGTCACCGCGGGCGACATCCGCATCGACGGGGCGGAGGTGACGCGGACCGCCGCGTCGGACCGCGGGCTGGCAATGGTGTTCCAGTCCTATGCGCTCTATCCGCACATGACCGTCCACCAGAACATGAGCTTCGCGCTTGAGAATATGGGGGTCGCCAAGCCGGAGATCGCAGCAAGGGTGGACCGTGCCGCCCGCATGCTGCGGCTGACCGACTATCTGCAACGCAAGCCCGCCGCCCTGTCGGGCGGCCAGCGCCAGCGCGTCGCCATCGGCCGCGCCATCGTGCGCGATCCCAAGATCTTCCTGTTCGACGAGCCGCTGTCCAACCTGGACGCGGAATTGCGGGTGGCGACGCGCAAGGAGCTGGCCGCGCTGCATGCCGAGATCGGCGGCACGATGATCTACGTCACCCACGATCAGGTCGAGGCGATGACGCTGGCCGACCGCATCGTCGTGCTGAACGGCGGACGGATCGAGCAGATCGGCACGCCGCTGGAACTCTACAACCGCCCGGCCAACCTGTTCGTCGCCGGCTTCATCGGCTCGCCGCGGATGAACCTGCTGCCGACGGAGCTGGTGCGGGGCGAGGCGGCCGGCGGTGAGACGGGCCGGGCGGCGACGCTGGGCATCCGGCCCGAACATGTCGAGCCCTGCGGTGAGGCCGACGCCGACCTGACCGTCCGCGTCGATCTCGTCGAACAGCTGGGCGGCGAAACCTTTCTCTACACGTCCGCCAACACCGGCGGTCCCAACGGCCTGCCGCTCACCATCCGCTGCGACGGCCAGAGCAGCCATACCCGTGGCGACCTGCTGCCGGTGCGGCTGCGCCGCGACCATCTCCACCGTTTCGACGCTGCGGGCCTCGCCTGCCGTCCCGAACCCCTTCTCGCCCGGAGCCATTCATGAAGGCCCTGACCCGTGCCCGCTTCCGCGGGCGTGACGGTATCTATGCCCTGTTCGAACTCGACCATGGCGTCGACCTGCGCATCGGTTTCGTCGAGGCCGATGTCGGCCGCATCGTGATGCGGCGTGACGGGGCCTACCGCCTCGACCGCGGATGGTCGGTGGCGCCCGGCGGCAGCGATCCGTCCTATGAGGGCCGTGACCGCGACGATCTGAGCGGTTTCACCTGTCCGGCAGCCGATGTCGAGGAGGGCGAGGGCACGGTCACGCTGCGCGGCGCGAAGCTCCGCGCCGTCGTGACCCTGGAGCCCTTCGGCATCGCCTGGTACCGGGCGGGGGAGGAGGTGCCCTTCCTGCAGGACCGCCGTACCCAGGCCTATTTCGTCTCGCGCAAGACTCATGCCTTCTCGCATTTCGTCGAGCGCGGCGGGGACGAGCGGCATTACGGGGTGGGCGACAAGGCCGGCCCGCTGGATCGCACCGGCCGCCGCTTCCGCGTCGATGCGGTCGATCCCTGCGGCTTCGATGCCGAGCTGAGCGACCCGCTCTACAAGATGATTCCGTTCCTGCTGGTCGCCGGGCCGACGGGCGCGCACGGCGTCTATTACGACAATCTCGCCACCGCCGAGATCGACGTCGGCGCCACCATCGACAATTACCACGGACTGTTCCGCTCCTACCGCGCCGACGACGGCGACCTCGACGCCTATGTCTTCGCCGGTCCCGGCGTTCCGGATGTGGTACGCGCCTTCTCGCGCCTGACCGGCGGCCATGCCTTCGGGCCGAAATGGACGCTGGGCTTCGCCACCACCTCGATGGCCATCGCCGACGCCGCCGATGCCGACGCCCGTATCGCCGATTTCGTCGAGCGCTGCGCCGAGCACGAAATTCCCTGCGACAGTTTCCATTTCGGCTCCGGCTACACCATGATCGGCGGCCGGCGCTACGCCTTCAACTGGAACCACGACAAGTTCCCAGATCCAGCCGCGACGCTCGGCAGGCTGAACGCCGCCGGGCTGCATCCGGTCGCCAATTTGAAGCCCTGCCTGCTCGATGACCATCCGCGCCTGTCGGAGGTGACCGGGGTCGGCGGGCTGGTGAATGACAGCGGGACCGGCAAGCCGGCGGTGGCGCAGTTCTGGGACGGGCTCGGCTACCACCTCGACTTCACCAACCGACAAGCCCGCGACTGGTGGCGCAACGGGATCGAGACGGCGCTGCTGACCCCCGGCATGGTGTCGGTCTGGAACGACAACAACGAGTACGAGATCTGGGACGAGGATGCGGTCGCGGACGGCGACGGCCGTCCCTTCCCGCAGACGCTGGCGCGGCCGGCGCAGGCGCTGCTGATGACCAAGCTGGCCTACGAGACGCAAGCCGCCTGGGCGCCGGACAAGCGGCCCTACACCATCACCCGCGGCGGTTCGGCCGGTCTGTGGCGCTACGGCCAGACCTGGTCGGGCGACAACGCCACCGCCTGGAAGACGCTGCGCTTCAACCTGACCCAGGGGCTCAACATGAGCCTGTCCGGCATGTTCGACATCGGGCATGACACCGGCGGCTTCCACGGGCCGAGCCCAGGGCCGGAGCTGCTCTGCCGCTTCGTCGAGTTCTGTTCCTTCTGGCCGCGCTTCATGATGAACAGCTGGAACAGCGACGGCATCACGACGCTGCCCTGGATGCATCCGGAGGTCATCGACCCGATCCGCGAGGCGATCCGCCTGCGCTATCGCCTGATGCCCTATCTCTACACCCGGATGTGGCAGGCGGCGGAAGCCGACGAGCCGGTCGTGCGTCCGCTGTTCTACGATTTCCCCGACGATTCTGGCGCCGCGACGACCGAGGACGCCTTCATGCTCGGCCCCGACCTGCTGGTGGCGCCGGTGCTGGAGCCGGGGGCGGACAGCCGCTCGGTGCGGCTGCCGGAGAATCCCGGCGGCTGGTATCTCTTCCATGACGGTTCGCACCATCCGGGCGGGGCCGTTGCGACGGTGGCGGCCCCGCTTGGCCGTGCGCCGCTGTTCGTCCGGTCCGGCGCCCTGCTGCCGCTGGGGGCCGCCGGTCTGCGTGTCGATCCTGCGACGGACACCGAACGCGAACTCGTTGCCTATGGCGATGCGGAGGGCGCCACGACGCTGCTCTATGACGACAATGGCGACACCACCGGCTGGCGCAACGGCGCCGGGCTGGTGACCCGCCTCGCCGCGGTGCGGGAGGGTGACGCCGTGGTGGTTTCCGCCGAGGCGACCGGCCGCTACCAGCCGGCTTGGCGCAGCCTGCGCCTGCGCAGCGTGGGCGGACCGCAACTGCGGCCCGGCACGGTCGAGGGTGCCACACTGACTCTTGAGACTTGAGCCTCCGCTTCGCCTGGGTGAGGGCAGCGTCCTACTGCCGGTTGCGGTATTCCACCGGCACCCAGCGATAGGCGTCGCCGTCGCGCCGCAGCCGGCCGAGGCCCGGGAAGCTGAGATGGGCGGCGGCGGTCAACTGGCCGCTGTCGGCCTCCTCGGCGAAGCGGTCCCGACGCTGGGCTCTGGCAGCATCCTGGTCGATGTCGAAGGCGACGGTGGCCTCCGGATGCCGGAACTGCACCGGCCCGACATGGATGATGTCGCCCCAGAACTCGATGCTCTCGCCCCGGCTCGTCACCCGGTAAAAGGCATGTCCGGGGGTGTGGCCGGGTGTGGGGATCGCCGTGACGCCCGCCAGGATTTCCGACTTTTCGCTGAAGGGCTTCACCTTGCCGGCCTTGAGGTAGAGGCCGACCGTAGCGACCGCCTCGTCATGGAGGCGGGGCTGCAATCCCTTGGCGATGTTGTCGCCGTTGAGGAAGAAGTCGATGTCGGGCTGACCGACATGGACGGTGGCGTTCGCAAACACCATCCGCCCGTCCAGCGCCAGTCCGCCGGAATGATCGGTGTGGATGTGGGTGAGAAGGATGTCGGTCACCTGATCGGGTCGGTAGCCGGCGGCGGCGAGGCTGAGCGGAAGCTTGCCGCCATAAGGTCCGAACAGCTGGCCGGCGCCGGTATCGACCAGCAGCAGGCGTGAGCCGGTGTCGATCAGGAACGCGTTGATGGAGGTTTCCAGCGGATCGCGCTCGAACCGCTCGGCCAGCAGTGCGTCGATCCGGTCCGGCGGCAGTCCCTTCACCAGCGGCTTGATGCCAAGCGGCAGAGTGCCGTCGCTGAGTGCCGTGATGCGGAGGTCGCCGACGGTGAAGCGGTAGAGTCCGGCTTCGGACGGTTGGGCCGCCGATTGGGGAATGGCTTGGGCGGTTTCGGGGACAGCGGCCCTATCGGTCGATTTGTCGGCGGCATGGCCTGCCGGGATGGCTGCGAACAGCAGGCCGGCGGCCAGCAGGAGCGTGTGCGGTTTCATTCTGCCTGTCCTTGGAACGGTTCGGATATCGGGTGCCGCGGCGGCAGAGGTTTTCCGCCGCCGCGCATGCCCACCAGTTAGCACCGGGCGGCGGGCTTGATTACCCGTCAGGCTCGGGCAACATTGTGCCGGAAACCGATCCAATCGCCGGGTGGCGGATGCAGGACCTGAACGACACCATCGCCTTCGTCAAAGTCGTGGAGGAGGGCAGCTTCACCAAGGCCGCCCGGCGGCTGCGGCTGCCCAAGACGACGCTGAGCCGCAAGGTGCGCGATCTCGAACAGCGGCTCGGCATCCAGCTTCTGCACCGGACCACCCGCCGCATCGGGCTGACGGAGGCGGGGACGGTGTATTTCGAGCGCTGCCGCCGGATCGCAGAAGAGCTGGAGCAGGCGGAAAGCGCTGTCGCCCAGCTTCGCAACGCGCCGCGCGGCTGGCTGCGGATCACCACCCCGCCATCCTTCGGAATGAAGGTCATTGCGCCGCTGCTGCCCGACTTCCGCAGCCGCTATCCCGATGTCCGCATCGATCTGGTGCTGAGCCACGAGAACCTCGATCTGGTGGCGCGGGCCATCGATCTGGCTATCCGGATGGGGGCGTTGCAGGACTCCAGCATGGCGGCCCGCAAGCTGGGCGTCCTGCACCGCCACGTCTATGCCGCGCCATCCTATTGTGCCGCCCATGGGCGGCCGGCCCACCCCGACGAGCTGATCCACCATTCGACGCTGGCGAACATGACCGCCCGCCGTCCGTCGGGCTTCGGCTGGCGGCTGTTCCGCACCGATGGGGGGCAGCCGGGGGAGGGGGTGGATGCGGTCATCGACCCGGTGATGTCGGCCGACGATCCGGAGATGCTGGTCCCGACGCTGCTCTCCGGCGGCGGGCTGGTGCTTGCCACCGACTTCGCCATGCGATCCTACCGGTCGACCGGTCAGGTTCAGCGGGTGCTCGACGGCTGGAAAGGATCGGATGTCGATCTGCACGCGGTTTTCCCCGGCGGACGGATCCAGCCGCCGAAGGTGCGGTCCTTTCTGGATTTCCTGGCAACGCGCATCGATCTCGGGGATGGCGGGGACCGTTGGATAGAGGCGGGAGGGTGAGCGGCACCTGATGTTGTTCCGATGTGTACAACAGTCTTCTTCAGTTTCGTTTGTTTATCGCGATCAGGAGAACGGTTAGCGTGCTTGTATTGACCGGCACGGCACTCCGTTCGCGTCCGGCCCGATCCCACTCTCTCCATCGGATCAAAGGACGCGGGTCATGAGCCGATCCATCTCCCTCTGCGCCGCCGCCGGCAACACCCTGTCGACCTTGTCCTGCAAGCTGCAGAGCGCCGGCTGCTCGGTCGCCCGCGGCGTGCTGGACCTGCTGACGATGCCTGCGGGCAACCAGCGCCTTCTCGGATGGCTGGCCAACCAACTGCTCTCGATTGCCGGACAGCTCGGCAACACCGCTTCGGACCTGATCCCGGCTCATCCGATGGCCGCCGTCGCCTTTCTGGCAGCCATCGCCTGTGCTGTTCTCGTGGCGCTGCGCATGCTTGGAAGCGCCGTGCCGCTGGCGGCTCTCATGCCGACCGTCACGAAATCAGCCTTTTGGATGCCGGGATTTCGGCGATGAGCGCTCCGCTGTCCTGGGCCGCCGTAGGAGCGCCGGTCGGTTGCTGATGGGGACGACGCCCGGTCACCGGTTCACCGGCGCGGATCGATACCTGAGTATGGGTTTCGGCATGCCCGGCCCTCCGGCACAGTCGCCGCCAAGGTGACCCTGTGCAGGAGAGCGATATGCATTCGGCTGCTTTCGAGACGCAGCAGCGTCGTCCGGCCGCCATCGGACTGCGTTCGGAGGATGGCGACAGGCTTGCCGCAGCGGCGGACTGGCTGCTGCAAGCGGCGCACGACATGCTGGCGCCGGATCGGCAGTCGGTGGAGGAGTGCCTGTCGCTGGCCCTGGCCCGGCTGCAAGGTTCGGATGCTTGTCAGGACCGCGCCGGCCCTATGTCCGATGATGCCGGTCCGGAGGCTGGAAGCGGGAGGTCCGGTCCGGCGAAAAGTGGGCTCGCGGCATGGCAGATGCGGCGGGTGACCGCTTATATCGACGCCCATCTGGCCGGTTCCATCCGCAACCGCGATCTGGCGGCGGCGGCGAAGCTCAGCTGCGGCTATTTCTGCCAAAGCTTCAAGGACAGCTTCGGCTGTCCGCCGCACAGCTATATTCTGCGCCGGCGGGTCGCGCGGGCGAGGGAACTGCTGGAAACCACCGTCACGCCCCTGTCGCAGATCGCGCTCGACTGCGGCTTCGCCGACCAGTCGCATTTCTCGCGCATCTTCCGCCGCGTGACCGGGGAAGCGCCCCGCCAGTGGCGGCAAAAGCACCGGATCGACGATGCCGATCGGGCCGGCCGCATGGAAGCCCGGTAACGCGGGCGGCCGGCGGGAGGAGGGTGGCGGGAGGCGGCGGCCCGGCGGTCATGAGCCGCCGCCATGGGATCAGGCTCGTAGGGCGTCAGCCATGTGCGGCATAGGCGTCCATCACGCGGGTGGAATAGACCAGCGCCGCCCCGGCATTCAGGGCGATGGCGACGCCCAGCGCCTCGGCGATCTCGTCCTGGGTGGCGCCCTGCTTGATCGCCGCCTCGGTATGCACGGCGATGCAGCCGTCGCAGCGGATGCTGACGGCGACGGCGAGCGCGATCAGTTCGCGTGTCTTGGCGCCCAGCAAATCCTTCTTCTGCCCGGCGGCGCTGAGCCCGGCATAGCCCCTGACCGTATCGGGGCTGAGCTTGGCAATCTCGCCGACACCGGTGAGAACCTGCTGACGGTACTCGTTCCAATTGAGCATCATGGTCCATGTCTCCTGCGGTTGCCGGCCGCGCGGTGGCGGTTGCCGGCTTTGTCGGGTCACGCTATCCGCCGGGGGTGTGGCGATATAGAAGGATGCGCGCGTCTTTTGGACGGGGCTCAGGGCGCATATCCGGACACCGCAATGTCCGGAATCGTCGGATCTTTGACATTCCAGACGGCCCGGCCGCCGCATAGTCTGGTTCCAGCCGCAGGCCGTGGGGTGTGCCGGCTGCGGAACGGGACTAAGGTCGAGCCGGAGAAGAACATGCTCACCATCGGGTTCGTGGTGTTCGACGATTTCCAGGTGATGGGGATGGCCGCGCTGTCGGCATTCGAGATGGCGAATCTCGTGCTTGGGCGCCCGGCCTATCGGGTCCATGTTCTGTCGGAGCAGGGGGGACCTGTCCGCAACTCGCTGGGTTTCGCCATCGACACCGCCCCGTTCGGCAGCGACTTCTTCGACACCACCGTCACCATCGGTTCGCTGCGGGTCAAGCCGAGCACGTCGGGATTGCTGGCCTATCTGCGGGATGCCGCCGCCGCGTCGCGCCGGGTCGCCGGCATCTGCACCGGCGCCTATGTGCTGGCGGAGGCCGGACTGCTCGACGGCCGCCGCGCCACCACCCATTGGAACCACGCCCGCAATCTCCAGCGCCTCTATCCGGCCGTGAAGGTGGAGGAGGACCGCATCTTCAGCGTCGACGGCAATGTCTGGACCTCGGCCGGGATGACCGCCGGCATCGACCTCGCCATGGCTCTGGTCGAGGATGATTTCGGTGCGGAGGTCGCCAAGGCGGTTGCGCGCAAGCTGGTGGTCTATCTGCGCCGCCCCGGCGGCCAGTCGCAATTCTCCGCCCTCCTGGAGTTGGAGCCGCGCTCCGACCGTGTCCGGCGGGCGCTGGTCCATGCCAAGGAGAATCTGAGGAACGAACTGTCGGTGGAGGAGCTGGCCGAGGCGGCCAACCTCAGCCCGCGCCAGTTCAGCCGGCTGTTCCGCCAGGAAACCGGCCAGACCCCGGCCAAGGCGGTCGAACATCTGCGGCTGGAGGCGGCGCGCGTGATGATGGAGGAAGGGCGTCATCCGATGGACGTCATCGCCCGCGAGACCGGCTTCGCCGACCGCGAGCGCATGCGCCGCGCCTTCCTGCGCGCCTACGGTCAGCCGCCGCAGGTGGTCCGCCGTGCCGTAGAAACCGGCCGCGCCTCGGCGTTGGAGTAAGCGGCGGTCGTGACCTGCGCTCCGCTCTGGGCGATTAATACCTAGATATGGCTCCCCCGATGCTTCGGGTGCGGTAGCTTTTCACATCATCCAGCGCAGAACTTCCTTGGGGAATATTTTTATTCCCCAGTCGCCTTCACTTGCCAATTTTCCAACAAGGACGGACATCGCACCATGCAACTCACCGGCAATACCATCTTCATCACGGGCTCAACCTCCGGCATCGGCCGCGGTCTGGCCGAGGCGTTCCATAAACTGGGCAACCAGGTCATCATCGCCGGCCGGCGCAAGGCCCTGCTGGACGAGGTGACCGCCGCCAACCCCGGCATGACCGGCATCGAACTGGACATCGCCGACCCGGTCAGCATCAAGGCCGCGGCCGAGCGGCTGGTCGCCGAGAATCCGACGCTGAACGTCCTGATCAACAACGCCGGCATCATGCCGTTCGACGACGCTTCCGGCGCCATCGACGATGCGCAGGCGCAGTCGATCGTCGCCACCAACCTGCTGGGACCGATCCGCATGACCTCGGCGCTGATCGAGCATCTGAAGGCGCAGCCGCGTTCAGTGATCGTCAACAACACTTCGGTGCTCGCCTACACGCCGCTGGCCACCACCGCGGTTTATTCCGCCACCAAGGCGGCTTTGCACAGCTACACGCTGTCCCAGCGCTTCATGCTACGCAACACCAGCGTCACCGTGCAGGAAATCGCGCCGCCCTGGGTCAACACCGACCTGATCAAAAAGGGCGACGATCCGCGCGCCATGCCGCTGGACGCCTTCATCGAACAGACGATGGCGGCCCTGGGCACCGACGCCGAGGAGGCCATCGTCGAGGGCGCCCGCCAGATGCGCGACAACGCCGGCCCGAACGAGCATGCGCTGGTCATGGGCTTCAACAGCTACATTGCCGAGAACCCGATTCCCGTCTGATTGGCCCTGAAACAGGAAAGGCCGCCGGATTTTCGTCCGGCGGCCTTTTCCCGTTGCGGCGATGTCATTCCGCCGGAGCGCTGGCAATCCGTGGCGCCTTGGCCGGGGCGAACTCCACCAGGCAGGCCAAGGTGACGCAGAGTGCGCCGACCCAACCCAGTTCCCGCACGCTGCCGACGCTCAGCACAAGCGAGCCGAGCGCCGCTCCCACCGAAAAACCGAAATAGTGGAAGGAGGCGTTGACCGACAGGATGACCGGTGCGTGCTTCGGTCCGGTGATGCCGATCAGCCGGGCCTGCTGGCCGGGATAGAAGGCCCAGGCGGAAAAGCCCCAGACAACGATGCCGGCGAAGGCCGGGACCGGCGCCAGGGCCGGCGGCAACAGTTCCGCCGTCAGCGACAGGTTCGCCAACGCCAGAACGATCAGCGGCAGGGTCAGGCCGACGATGCGGGCGCCGCCCAGCCGGTCGGTCAGCCGCCCGCCGATTGACAGCCCGATGAAGGCCGCCAAGCCCCAGGCGAACAGGGCGAAGCCGACAGCAGCCCCGTCCAGCCCGGTCACCCGCTGCAGATAGGAGGCGATGTAGGGGTAGACGGTGAAGGGCCCCATCGCCCACAGGGTGGTCACCGCCAGCGGCCGGCGCACCGCCGGATTGGCCAGCACCCCCAGCCGCTCGCGCAGCCCGACCACCGGTGCTGCGGAATTGATGGCCTTCGGCAGCCCGACCAGCAGCCCGGCCGCGGCGGCGACAGACAGGATGGCGACGCCGCCGAATGTCATGCGCCAGCCCAGCGTGTGGCCGACGACGGCGCCCAGCGGCACGCCGAACACGATGGCGAGGCTGAGGCCGCCTGTGACGATGGACAGGGCACGCCCCCGCTCCGACGGCGGCACCAGCACGCCGGCCAGCGCATTGGCATTCGGCACGAACAGCCCCGCAGCCATCGCCAGCAGGACACGGGCCGCCATCAACCCGCCATAGCCGCCGGCGAGCGCTGCCACGATGTTGGCGGCGACGAAGGCCAGCATTGTGGCGATCAGCAGAAGACGGCGGCTGACCGCCCCGGTCAGGACGGTCAGCAATGGCGAAGTGGCGGCATAGGTCAACGCGAAGACGGACACCAGCTGGCCGGCGGCCTGCTCGCTGACCGACAGGTCGACGGCGATATCCGGCAGGATTGCCGCGATCATGAAACTCTCGGTCCCGACGGCAAAGGACCCGAGCGCCAGCCAATAGAGCGGCGCCCTGCTGTGAAGGGTGGTGGACATGGAGGGTTCCTGTGCGGGGCCAGTCCGGGCGGCACCGGTTGCGAGGCACTTGCGCCCCGCCCATCGTCCGGTGGCGGAAACTGGCGGATGTCGCAAGTCTAGGACGGGGACCCCGACGGCGTGAATGTCATGGAAACGACGTTTCCGGACATTCACGCCATGAGGAGAGGCTTCCGGTCCTCAGACCCCGATCCTGGTCTTTGCCAGCGGCAGGCTGCGGATATGGCGGCCGGTCAGGGCCGCCACCGCATTGACCACCGCCGGGGGTACGCCGGGCAGGCCCGGTTCGCCGACGCCGCCCATCGGGGCGCCGCTCTCGACGATCTCCACATGCACCGCGGGCATGGAGCGGCGCGACAGGATCGGGTAATCGTCGAAATTGTGCGACTGGCGCACGCCGTCCTTATAGACCAGCTCTTCGAACAGCGTGGCCGACAGGCCGAGCGCCACGGCCGATTCCACCTGCGACTTCACGATGGCCGGATTGACGATGCTGCCGGGATCGAAGGCCACCCAGACAGTGTGGACCTGCGTCTCGCCGCCCTGGATCGACACCTCGGCGATGGTCGCGGTCTCCGAGCCGAAGGGGGAGGCCATGGCGACGCCGCGGGCACGGCGAATCCCGTCCACCTCGTAGGGGCCGCGCTTCCAGCCGCCGGACATCGCCGCCACCGCTTCCAGCAGCTTGGCGTGGCGCGGCTTGTCCTTCAGCAGTTCCATCCGCAGGGCGAAGGGATCCTGGCCGCCGGCATCGGCGATCTCATCCAGGAATCCCTCATAGAAGAAGTCGTTCATCGAGTGGCCGACGGAGCGCCAGAAGGCGATGGTCACGGGATGGGGGAGCTTGACGTATTCCATCCGCCGGTTGGGGATGGCGTAGGGCTTTTCCGTGATGCCCTCCACCGCCGAGCTGTCGACTGGGTCCTTGAACACCGCGCCGAACCAGCGGCCCAGCGGTCCCTCTCCCACCGTGCGTGCCTGGATCGCGGTGGGGCGGCCGTCTGCGCCGATGGCGGCGCGGAAGCGGGTGAAGCTGAGCGGGCGGACGGCGTCCATGCGGAACTCCTCCTCGCGCGACCACAGCACCTTCACCGGCCGGCGGGTGGCTTTCGCCAGCTGGATCGCCTGGAGGAAGGGGTTGGCGCTGCCGTAGAGGAAATGCCGGCCGAAGAAGCCGCCCAGCATCGGCGAATGCAGGATGACCTTGTCGGGCGCCAGCCCGGCGGCCTGGGCTGCCACCGACTGGAACAGCTCCGGCATCTGGTTGGGCGCCCACAGTTCCAGCGTGCCGTCCGGGTTGAAGCGCGCCATGGAGGACGGCGGCTCCAGCTGGCCGTGGACCAGATAGGGGGCGTCATAGTCGGCCTCGATCACCTTGGCGCCAGTGGCGGCGGCCTTGGCGAAGGCGGCGGCGACGTCGCCCTCCGATTCCGCCGGAAGGCCGAATGCGGTGGAGGTTTTCAGCGCCGCCAGCAGCCCGTCCGAGGCATAGTCGGCGGCCACCGTGTCCAGGCCGGTTGCGGCCGGGACCGTCCAGGCCACCGACAGTGCTTCCACCGCCTTGCGGGCACGCCACCAGCTGTCGGCGGCGACCGCCACCGCACCCGGCAGCGTGTGGACGGAATGCACGCCGGGCATCGCCGCCACCGCCGCCTCGTTGGCGATGGATTGGACGGTCGTGCCCTGGTTCGGCGCATGCTGGACGGCGGCGTAGAGCATGCCCTCCAGCTTCTGGTCGATGGCGTAGACCGCCTTGCCGGTCGATTTCGCCCGCACGTCGAGCCGCGCCACCGGCTTGCGGATGTAGCGGAAGCTGGCCGGGTCGCGCAGGGCCACGCCCTCACGCGGCTGCAGGGCGAGGGCGACGGGCGCCAACTCGCCATAGGACAGTCGCTTGCCGGTCGCCGCATGGATGACGAAGCCGTCCGCCGTCGTCAGGCTCTCCGGCTTGACCTTCAGTTTCGCCGCAGCGGCGCGGATCATCATGTCGCGGGCGGTGGCGCCCAGCCGGCGCATCAGCGGATAGCTGGAACGGGTGGAGAAGCTGCCGCCGGTCATCCGCAACCCGTTGATGACGGCGTAGTCCGGCCCCGGCGGGGCGCACTCCACGGTGAAGCGGGCCGGATCGACGTCAAGCTCCTCCCCGACGATCTGGGCGAGGCCGGTGTTGATGCCCTGGCCGCCCTCCACGAATGGGCTGAGCAGGGTGACGGCATTGTCCTTGCCGATGACCAGGAAGGCCGGAATGCGGGAGCCCGGCTTGACCGCCGCCGCAGCAGTCTGGGCGCGCACCGGCATCGACGGCAGCAGGGCGCCCAGCACCAGGGCGCCGGCGCCGAAGCCGAGAAAGGCGCGGCGCGACAGGTTGGAGACGCCGTCGGGTTTCATCAGCGCGACGGCGGACTGAGCCTCGCTCGGGAGATTTTGCGGGTTTTTCGGATTGAACGGAGTTGCGGTGAGCAGGCGGTTCATGACGTGTCCTCCTCTCAGCCGGCGGCTTGGCGGACGGCGTCGGCGATGCGGTTGTAGGTTCCGCAGCGGCACAGGTTGGTCATGGCGTCGGCGATGTCGCCGTCGGTCGGGTGGGGCGTCTGTTTCAGCAGGGCGGTCGCCGCCATCACCTGTCCCGACTGGCAGTAGCCGCATTGCGGAACCTGCGCGGCGACCCACGCCTCCACCACCTTGCGGCCGACGGGGTCCTCCTCGATGGCGTCGATGGTGCGGATGTCGGCGTTGCCGATGCTGTCGACCGGCACTTGGCAGGAACGGGTGGCGGTGCCGTCGATCATCACCGTGCAGGCGCCGCACTGGGCTATGCCGCAGCCGTATTTCGTACCGGTCAGCCCCAGCGTGTCGCGAAGGACCCAGAGCAGCGGCGTGTCATCCTCGACCGCCACCTGATAGGCGCGGCCATTGACATGGATGGTGGTCATGGCGGTCTCCGTCGCGGAGTCGATTGTTGGGGGAGTCTGCTGGCTCCCATTGTTGCGCGCCGCCCGCCGGTCTCGTATCCATCCCTAGGTATTAAAGGTGCCGGACCGTCCTGCATCTGAATGACCGGAAACTGCCCGAGGCCAGCAATCGGGACAAATTTGCAGTCCTTTCAAGAGTTTCCTATAGATGGCGAAGGGCGGACGAGGGCGGCGGTCCATCGATCTGTACGTCAGTGGGGAAGGGTTGCGAGCGATGGAGCTTCGGCATGCGGATCTGTTCGAGATCTCGCCCATTTCGATCCTGTGCGAAGACTGGTCGGGGGTGAAGCGCGCCGTCGACGAGGTGATCGCCGGCGGCGTGACGGATTTCGACCGCTTTCTGGAGGACAATCCGCAGTTCTTCTTCGACGTGCGGCGCTTCCACCGGATCGTCGATGCCAACCGCTCGGCGCTCGACCTGCTGGGGTTCCAGAACAAGGACAGCTTCCTGCAGGAATCGCGGCTCCGCCTGCCGGCCAATCCCGCCAGCAACGCCCAGGTCTTCCGGGCGATGGTGCGCGGCGACGGCGTCTGCCAGGGTGAGCGTGTGCTGCACACCAAGGACGGCCGTGTCGTTCCCATCCTGTGGCGGGCGAGCCTGCCTGCCGGACCTGCCGCGCCTGAGGCCTACAGCCGTCTCTATTTCTTCGCCGTGGACATCAGCGAGCTGAAGCGGGTGCAGGAGGCGCTGATGGCGGCCCAGGCCAATCTGAGCCATGCCGGGCGGTTGTCGCTGGTGGGGGAGCTGGCGGCGTCGCTGACGCACGAGGTGTCGCAGCCGCTGGTGTCCATCGCCAGCCATGCTGCGGCGGCGACCCGCTGGTTGTCGCGCGAGCCCCCCAATCTGGACGAGGTGGCCACCAGCCTGAGGCGCATCACCGCCAGCACGCAGCATGCGGTGCGGATCGTCGGCAAGATGCGGTCCTTCGCGCGCCGGGGCGAACTGGTCACCGAGCCGATGAGGCCGCACGACTGCATCGCCGACGCGGTGACGCTGGTGGAGCACGAGGCCTATCGCCAGAAAGCCAGGATCGCGGTCGATGTCCCGCCGCATCTGCCGGCCGTCCTCGGTGACCGCACGCAGATCCAGCAGGTGATCGTCAACATCGCCTACAACGCCATCCAGGCCATGCAGGGCCAAGCCATGCAGGGGGCGAAATCGGCGGACCGCCGCATCGCCATCACCGCCACGGCGGAAGGCGGGGAAGCGGTGACCTTCACCATCGCCGACACCGGTCCCGGCATCCCCGACGGGCTGCTGGCGCGGATCTTCGAGCCATTCTTTTCGACAAAGGAGGAAGGCATGGGGCTCGGGCTGTCGATCTGCAAGACCATCGTGGAGGATCATGGCGGCAAGCTGTGGGCGGCCAACCACGGGCAGGGCGCCTGCCTGTCCTTTTCGCTGCCGCTGGCCCGATCCCCGGCCGTGCCGGCTCAGCCCGCCACGCTGTAGCGGGTGACGGTGCGTTCGCGAACGCCCAGGATTTCCGCCATCCGCACGAGATCGGCCAACGACTGGGCGTGCATCTTGCGCATCAGATTGCCGCGGTGGATCTTCACCGTGACCTCGCTGAGCTCCAGCTTCGCCGCCACCTGCTTGTTCATCAGCCCGGCGGTGACCAGGGCCATCACGTCGCGTTCGCGCGGAGTCAGCTTGCCATAGAGGCCGCGCACCGCGTCGTCCTCGCCGCGTTCGGAGCGCCGGCGGCGATCCAGCGCCACCGCTTCGCCGACCGCCTGCAACACCTCGTCCTCGGTGAAGGGCTTGGTCAGGAAATCGACGGCGCCCGCCTTCATGGCGCGCACCGTCATCGGGATGTCGCCCTGGCCGGTCATCAGCACCACCGGTACGAAGATGGCACGGTCGCGCAATGCCTGCTGAACCTCCAACCCGTCGGCACCGTCAAGATAGACGTCCAGCAACAGGCAGGCGGCGCCGGTCGCTTCCGCCGAGGCGAGGAACTCTTCCGGCGACGCGAAGGCCAGAACCCGGTGGTCGGTGGAGCGCAGCAGGCTTTCCATCGCGCCGCGCACTTCCGCATTGTCGTCGACGATGCAGACCAGGGCAGAACCGCCACCGGCCACGGTCACGTCCGCCATGGTTGCCTCCATCCCGTTTCCCTGCCGCCGATGCGGCCGAACCGCCACGCCATGGTAACGGGGAGCCACCCCGCCGGCAAAGCCGGCGACGTCGTGCCTCCCGATGGGGGAACCGCTGCGTTGGGCCGGGACGGTCATGGTTCGGGATTCCCCTGGTTCTGCCGGAGGGCGTCTTCGATGAGGAGGAGCAGGTTTTCCGGGTCGAGCGGCTTGGTGACGAAGGCGACGGCGCCCTGGGCCAGCGAGCGGCTGCGGGCGGCCGGCGTGGCGAAGGCGGTCATCACGATCACCGGATCGCGGCGGCCCAGTTGCAGCAGAACCATTTGCAGGCTGAAGCCGTCCATCCCCGTCAGGTTCAGGTCGGTGATCAGGCAGCCGACCTTTCCCTCGTAGGCGATGAACTCTTCCGCGGAGGAGAAGGTGCGTACCCGCATGCCGACAGAGCGCAGGAAGTTGTCCAGGCTTTCGCGGATTCCTTCATCGTCGTCGACGACACAGATGGTGGGACCACTCAGCACGACATCGCTCTCCAGCCGCGGTAAGGCTCCCCGGCATTCCCGGTCGCGGGCCTTCCATTTCCAACAACCGGAGCAGGATGCGCCATTCATACCTGCGTATAGGTTGCCCCCGCGGCGTCGGCCTGGTCCTGCGGGGGCACGGCGGCGGATCAGGCCTTGAAGAAGGCCAGCAGGTCTGCGTTGATCGTTTCCGCATGGGTGGTCGCCATGCCGTGCGGGAAGCCCTTGTAGACCTTCAGGGAGCCCTTCGGCAGCAGCTTGGACGACAGCAGCGCGGAATCGGCGATGGGCACGATCTGGTCGTCGTCGCCGTGCATCACCAGCACCGGGATGTCGATTTTCTTCAGATCCTCGGTGAAGTCGGTCTCTGAGAAGGCCTTGATGCAGTCGTAATGGGCCTTGGTCCCGCCCATCATGCCCTGCCGCCACCAGTTGTCGATGGTCCCCTGCGAAACCTTGGCGCCGTCCCGGTTGAAACCGTAGAAGGGACCCGAGGGAATGTCGCGGAAGAACTGGGCGCGGTTGGCGGCGAGCGCTGCGCGGAAGCCGTCGAACACCTCCAGCGGCAGGCCGCCGGGATTGGCCTCCGTCTTGACCATGATGGGCGGAACGGCGCCCAGCAGCGCCGCCTTGCCGGCGCGCGAGGTACCGTGGCGTCCCAGATAGCGCGCGACCTCGCCGCCGCCGGTCGAATGGCCGACATGGAAGACGTTCTTCAACCCCAGCCCGGCAACGACGGCCAGCACGTCGTCGGCATAGGTGTTCATCTCGTTGCCGGTCGCCGTCTGGGTCGAGCGGCCATGGCCGCGCCGGTCATGGGCGACGACGCGGTAGCCGTGGTTGAGGAAGAACAGCATCTGGGCGTCCCAGTCGTCGGCGCTGAGCGGCCAGCCATGGTGGAACATGACGGTCTGGGCGTCGCGCGGTCCCCAATCCTTGTAATAGATCGAGGCGCCGTCCTTGGCGGTGACGAACCCGTCTTCGGTCTTGCCGCTGGTCATCGTCCGTTTCCCTTCCTTGCCATGGGATGCAGTGTCTCCGGAATGGCGGCGTTCGGCCGCATCGGCATCGGCGGCCCCAATCACGGTCGCGCCGGCGACCGCCGCCCCGGCAGCTGCTGCGCCGACGATCAGGCTGCGGCGGGTGGCGCCCGGCGCCAGGATTTCTTCGGATGGCATCGTGATGTTCCCTGTCAATGCATTGGCTGTCAGCGCGTTGGTGATCGGCGTGCCTGGACCCGGCCGCTTGGCGCTGCGAAACGCCGATGCCTGCATTGGGCACCTGAATTTAGCGCTTTTCAAAGCTATCCCTAGGTATTAAGAAGTCTTCTGGGGAAATATTCGGAATAGGATGGGTGTGTATCAGGATATTTCATGTCTTCATTTGCGTGAATGCTGCAAATTGGGACATGCCTCCCCCCTATCCGATAGCCCGAACGTGCAGCCTGTCTTCACTCTTGCAGTCTAATTGATCGAATTCTCATGAAAGCCTCAGGGCTTTTCTGGACGGTGGAAGGAGAAGGCCATGGCATCGCCGAACGTCGCGGGTGATCCGCCACTGCCGCAACGACCACTGATACCGCCACCGTCCCGCCGGGCCACCATCCTGGCATTGTCGGCCGGCAATGCGATGGAGCTTTATGATTTTACCCTCTACAGCTTCTTCGCGCTGACCATCGGGAAGCTGTTCTTTCCGGTGCAATCGGCGTTCGGGCCGTTGATGCTGGCGCTGCTGACCTTCGGCATCGGTTTCGTCGTGCGGCCGCTGGGCGGCATCGTCATCGGCGCCTATGCCGACCGGGTCGGGCGCAAGCCGGCGCTGGTGCTGACCATTTCCCTGATGGCGCTCGGCACGCTGCTGATCGGGCTTTGCCCGACCTATGCACAGATCGGCGTGGCCGCACCGGCGATCATCGTTGTCGGCCGCATGTTGCAGGGGTTTTCGGCCGGCGGCGAGATCGGCGTGGCGACGACCGTGCTGATGGAGTTGGGGCCGCCTGCCGGTCGCGGCCTGCGCGTCGGATGGCAGATGGCGAGCCAGGGGGCGGCAGCCCTGATGGGAGCGCTCAGCGGCTATCTGCTCTCGCTTTGCCTGCCTGCCGACGCGCTGGAGGCCTGGGGCTGGCGGCTGCCCTTCCTGACCGGGCTGCTGATCGTGCCGGTCGGCCTTTATCTGCGCCGCCTGCTGCCGGAAACCGCGCAACCCGGCCCCGGCGGCCGGGCCGGGCTGACAGAGTTGTTGTCCACCCATCGGACGACGTTGATGCACGGCGTGATGATGATCATGGGCGGCACCGCCTCGACCTACGTCAACATCTTCTACATGCCGACCTACCTGATCAAAGTGGTTGGCCTGCCGGCCCACACGGCTTTCCTGACGGGCTGCATCGCCGGGGCGACCATGCTTGTGGCGGCACCGGTTGCCGGACTGCTGTCGGACCGGCTCGGCCGCCGCCGTCCGTTCGTCGTTGCAACCGCGCTGGCGAGCGCGCTGTTGACCTACCCCGCCTTCTGGATGCTGTCCGGCATCGCCAGCGTGCCGGCGACGCTCGTGGTTGTCGGGCTGTTGATCGCCACCAACGGCTTCGGCGCCGGCTCCTGCCTGCTTCTGCTGCTGGAGAGCTTCCCGTCCCATGTCAGGGCGACCGGCCTGTCTCTTGTCTACAGCGTCGGGGTTTCGGTCTTCGGCGGCTTTGCCCAGTTCGTCGTCACCTGGCTGATCAGCATCACCGGCGATCCCATTTCACCCGCCTGGTATGTTTCGGCCTGTGCGCTCGCCACGCTTTTCGGGGTGTCGCGGCTGCCGGTGGCAAGGCCATCGCAGAGTTTGGACGCCCGCGGCGAACCGGAGCTTTCGGCCGGGTAATTCCTATCCAAGGCCGTCGATCCCGAGCCGGTCCGTGGAGCGGCACGGTCGGAGATTCGTCGTTGACAGGTTTAAATAGGAGTCCTAAGTTAAATCCATGGACCACGCATCGCACCCCGACCCTGTTCCGCGCCGCCTTCGGGAAGGCTTCGAGCGCATCGCTCTGGTGCTGCGCGCCGATCTCTGGTCGGCCGCCGGCACGGCGGGGCTCAATCCCACCCAGGCGCAGGTGCTGGCCCTGCTGGCGGCCCGGCCCGCCGGCCTTCGCCCCAAGGAGATTGCCGCGCATCTGGCGGTTTCCGCCGCCAGCATGGCCGACACGCTGGCAGCACTGGAGCGCAAGTCGCTGCTGCGGCGCACGCCCGATCCAAGCGATGCGCGGGCGCAGATCGCCCGTTTGACGGACGATGGGCTGGAGCTGGGCCGCAGCCTCGCCTCCTCCGCCTCCCAGATCGCGGCGGCGCTCGCGCAGCTGACCGCGGCCGAGCAGGCCGGGTTGCTGCGGGCGCAGATCAAGATCATCCGGTCGCTGCAACAGGCAGGGGCCATTCCGGTCCAACGCCTGTGCGTCAGCTGCCGCCATTTCCGGCCGAACGCCCATCCGGGCGAAGCCGCCCCCCATCACTGCGCTTTTGTGAACGCCGCCATCGGCGACCGGGATCTCCGGCTCGATTGCGGCGAGCATGAAGAGGCTGATCCTGCCGTCCAGGCTGCCACCTGGACGGCCTTCGCCGAAGGATAGCCACCCCTCCAAGCACATCCTCAGAAAGGAAAGCATCATCATGTCCTTCAGAACTCCACGGGGCGTCGGCCTCGTGGCAACGGCACTCTGCTGCCTCGCGTCCGGCCTTCCGGTGGCGGCCGCCGCGCATGGGATCAAGACAGCCCCCGACCAGGCGGTGATGGCCTCATTCGACATCATCGAAACGCGCATCGTCACCGATCACGGCCATGCCGTCTTCAGCACCCGCGTCCGCGCCGATGCCGGCAAGGCGACGCCGTCCGCCATCGGCAAGTTCGAGGGGTCGGAGGTCTACGCCTATGTCTGGCCGACCTCCCTCAACTCCGCCGACGTCGGCTTCGAGAAGGACCAGGGCATCGTCGCGCTCGCGGTGACCTTCCACCCCGATTTCGACGATGCCGCGTATGGCGGGAAGAACCGCGACCGCTGGCATTCCCACTGGGTCGTCCTCAACGAGGACAAGGCCTGCCCCGGCGGACTGAAGGTCAAGGACATCCCGGAAGGCACGAAACCCAGGCTGCCGGAAACCTGGCCCGGCGCGCCGATCCTGATCGACAGTCCGGACTACCGAACCGATCTCAAGGCCGATCTGGTCGAGGTTCACATTCCGCTCGAAAAGATCGGGGCGATCGCCACCGCGTCCTTCGACGGCGTGACCGCCGGGCTGCGGGTCAATGCCAACCTGCATGCGCCGCTGCTGTGCGTCACCAACATCCACAAGGTCGCCTCCGGCACCCTGTCGCTGCCGGGCAAGGTCGCGCCGGCCAAGTAACGCTGGTCGATCAGCGTGCAAAGTGAAAGCGGCCCGGCGACTGCCATCGCCGGACCGCCCGAATACCCCCCTCCAAGCATCAGAGAAGGATAAATCATCATGGCACACGTCAATCTCGTCGATCCAGCTTCGTCTTCCGCAACGGTCAAGCCGACGCTCGACCGGATCAAGGGCGCCTTCGGCGTCGTCCCCAACATGTTCAAGGCCGTTGCGAATTCGCCGGCCGCACTCGCCAGCATGTGGGGATCGTTCGGTGCGCTCGGCCAGGGCAAGCTGGGTGCCAAGCTGGGCGAGCAGATCGCGGTGGCGGTCGCCGACCGCAACGACTGCAACTATTGCCTCGCCGCCCACACCCTGCTCGGCCAGAAGGCGGGGGCGAGCGGAGCGGAGATGGCCGAGGCGCAGCACGGCCGCTCGGCCGACCCCCGGACGGCGGCGGCGCTCACCTTCGCGGTGAAGCTGGTGGAGAACCGCGCGGCGGTCGATGCGGCCGATGTCGCCGCCCTGCGCGCGGTCGGATTCGACGATGAGGCCATCGTCGAAATCCTGGCGCATGTCGCCCTGAACCTGTTTACCAACTACGTGAACGTCGCCCTCGATGTGCCGGTCGACTTTCCCGGGGTGAAGCTCTCCCGCCGCGCCTGACGGATGGAGTGCGGCCGGAACGACGACGTTCCGGCCGCGTCCGTCACAGCGCCGCCAGCACCTCGTCGAGCGTGCTCAGGAACAGGGTGGCGTCGTCGGCGGAGAAGACCAGCGGCGGGCGGATCTTCAGGATGTGCCCTTCCTGGCCGGTGGCGCTGATCAACACCCGGCGGCGGCGCATGTCGTTGACCACGCGGGCGGTTTCCTCCGGCGCCGGGGTCTTCGCCTTGTGGTCGCGCACCATTTCGACGCCGATGAACAGGCCGCTGCCGCGCACGTCGCCGATCAGGTCATGCCTGGCGGCGAGCGCGCGGATGCCGTCGATCATCTGCGTGCCGACGGTCAGGGCATTCTCCTGCAGGCGCTCCCTCTTGATGACGCGCAGAACGGCATGCGCCACGGCGCAGGACACCGGGTTGCCGCCGAAGGTGTTGAAATAGCGCTGGCTGCGGCCGAACGCCTCGATCACCTCCGGACGGAAGATGGCGCCGGCCACCGGATGGCCGTTGCCCATCGGCTTGCCGACCGTCACGATGTCGGGCACCAGCCCGTGGCGCGCGAAGCCCCACATGTGGGTGCCGAGCCGGCCGAAGCCGGGCTGCACCTCGTCGGCGATGAAGATGCCGCCGGCCTTGCGCATGACCTCGACCGCCGGGGCCAGGAAGCCGGCCGGATCGGTGAAGACGCCGCTGCTGGAGAAGATGGTGTCGACCAGCAGCGCCGCCGGGGCGATGCCCTTCTCGCGCAGGTCGGCGATGGCCTCCTCGACGGACCGGGCGAAGGCGGCGCCGACCTCCGAAGCCGGGATGCGGTAGCTGTCGGGCGACGGCACGACGCGCACATGGTCGCCTAGTTTCACCGCGGCGCCCAGCGAGGGCGACATCTCCGCCAGCGCCGAGGTGACGCCGTGATAGGCATTGTGGGCGATGATGACGCCGGTGCCGCCGGTGTGGACGCGGGCGACACGCAGCGCCAGGTCGTTCGCCTCGCTGCCGGTGCAGGTCAGCATCAGGTGCGACAGGTCCGACGGGAATTCCGCCAGGAAGGCTTCGGCGAACTCGACGATGCCGTCGGTCAGGTAGCGCGTGTGGGTGTTCAGAACCGCCGCCTGCTTCGCCATCGCCTCCACCACCTCGGGCCGCGAATGGCCGACCGAGGCGACGTTGTTGTAGGCGTCGAGATAGCGGTTGCCGTCGGCGTCATAGAGGGAGGAGCCCTCGCCGCGAACGACATGGATCGGATCGGCGTAGAACAGGCGGTAGGCCGGGCCGAGCAGCTTTTCGCGGCGGGCGATCAGGGCGCGCTCGCGCTCCGGCAGGGAACCGGCGGCGTCGGGGGCGTAGGCGTTGATCATGGTCATGGCGGGTCACACTTCCTGGCAGGCGAGGTGGAGCAGAGTGCGTGCGGTGGCGGCCTCGTCGCCGGTCAGCTTTTCCAGCCCGGCAAAGGCACGTTCGGCATTCCGCAGGATGTAGGCGGCGTTTTCTGGATATTCGGCAGCCCGCCAGCCGGTGATGGAGATGGTCAGGGCAAGGCGGGCCGCGATCAGGTCAGGCAGCAAATCTTTCTCATCCGCCGTCAGCGGCAGCACGGCGTTGTAGGCGCGGGTCATCTCGACGATGGAGCCGAAGGGCGTCTCGCCGCTGGTGACGTGGTAGGCGAGCGCCGTCGCCAGATCGTTGATCAGCGGCGCCTTCAGCGCGTCGCCGAAATCGATGATGCCGGTGACCGCCTGATGCCCGACGGGATCGACCACTGCATTGTGCGGGTTGAGGTCGTTGTGGATCACCTGATGGCGCAGGGCGGGCAAGCGCGGGGCGACCCGGTCGGCGAAACGGTCGATGAAGCGCTCCACCATCCGGCGGCGCGGACCGTCGGCCAGATAATGCAGCTTGTCGGCGACGCTGGCGGTGCGCGTGATGTCCCACAGCAGGTCGCGCTGCGAGCCCGGATGCTCGTAGTCGGCCAGCGCAAGGTCGAGCCGGGCCAGCGTCGTTCCCAGTGCCCGCATCAGTCCCGCCGAGGCAGGTGCCGCATAGAGCGGCGTGCCGTCGAGATAGGTCAGCAGCCGCAGGATCATCGGGTGCCCGTCGATCAGGACCGTCGTCTGCGCCTCGCCATCCCGGGTCGGCACGACGCGCGGCACCGGCAGGGAAGGGTCGCGGGAGGCCACATGCTGCATGGCGCCGGTCTGGAAGGCGGTGACCGGCTGTGGCTCGGCCGGGTTGGTGAACTTCAGAACATAGCCCTGCCCGTCGGGCGTGGTGATGTGGAAGTTGCGGTCGCGCTCGCTGCTCAGTTCACGGATGCCGCCGGTCAACCCGAAATGCAGCATCATCATGGCGCCGGCCTCGTCCCCGGAGATCGGCGGCGCGACCGTGGTCAGTACGTTACCCTGTGTCATGGCCGCGCTCTCCTCGTCAGTCGAAACGTCAATGTTTGATGCATCATCGTCATGTAGGGGGCCGGCTTTGTGCGCCGGCAGAAGGTGTCAGGAAACCAGCGTTCCCGGCTGGGCTTGCGTTTGTGCTTGGGGGTGCTCGGCATCGATCCTCTCCAGGATCGGTCCGCTTGCCAGTTGGATGTCGTCCTGGATGGCGCGGGCGGCGGCCGGGCCGTCATGGAGGCGGATGGCGTCCATCAGCGGGTAGTGATGGTCGATCATCGTGCGGCCGGCTCCGCCATAGACGTCGGCGATCAACGGCCCCATCTGGAGCCACAGCCGCCGCAGAATGTCGCCCAGCACCGGCATGTCGGCGATTTCGGCCAGCTTGAAGTGGAATATCTGGTTGAGCTCGGTCGCCAGCGCGGTGTTGCCGGCGGCCATCGCCTCCTCGTTGTGCGTCAGCAGGGCTTCCAACTGCTCGATCTGGGCCGGTGTGGCCTGCTCGGCGGCGCGGGCGGCGGCCAGCCCCTCCAGATTGACGCGGATGTCCCGGATTTCCAGATAGGCGGCGCGGGTCAGCATGGGCACGCGGATGTCGCGCGGCGAACGCAGCACCAGCGCCTGATCCTGCACCAGACGCAGAATGGCGTCACGCACCGGGGTGACGCTGGTCCCAAGACGTTCGGCCAGATCGCGGATCTTCAGCCGGTCGTTCGGCTTGAACACGCCCCGCATCAGCGCATCGCACAATTTCTGGTAAATCGTGCTGCCGAGATTGTCGTGTTCAAGAAGGCTGAGGTCGAACCCGCTCATCGTCTGCCCGCCGTCCGGCCATCTTGCTTTGCTGTATGATGCATCATATTGACCGGGTCGCGGATGAAGGTCAAGCTGTCCCTGCCGCGCAGATCCGTGCCCGGTCCTCTTCTCGACCCCTTTGTGCAGGAGTGCTCCCGCAATGCCGCCACCTCCGCCGTCCACCACGCCCGTTGCCGTGCTTGGCTGCGGGTTGATCGGCGAAAGCTGGTCGGCCCTGTTCCTCGCCCACGGGCTGGACGTGGTTGCCTGGGATCCTGATACCGCCGTGCTAGCCGCCTTGCCGCAGCGCGTCGAGCGGCTGCTCGGCCAGTTGCAGGCGCTGGGGACCTGTTCTGCCCAACCCGGCCGATTGTCCGTCGCGCAGTCGGTTGCGGCGGCCGTCGGCAATGCCGGCTGGATTCAGGAGAATGCGCCGGAAAAGACCGGGGTCAAGCACAGCCTCTATGCCGAGGTGGAGGCGGCGGCAAGGCCGGATGCGGTGATCGCCAGCAGCACCTCCTCGCTGACCTGGAGCGATCTGGCGGCGGGCGTGGTGCGGCGCGAGCGCCTCATCACCGCCCATCCCTTCAATCCGCCGCATCTGATGCCGCTGGTCGAACTGTTCGCCGCCGATGCGCAGGTTCTGGCGCGGGCCGAGGCCTTCTATCGCGGTCTCGGCCGCGAGACGGTGGCGCTGAAGAAGGATGCAGTCGGCCACATCGCCAACCGGCTGGCGTCCGCCCTGTGGCGCGAGGCGGTCAACATCGTGGCGGAGGGCATTGCCGATGTCGCCGACGTCGATGCCGCGCTGGTCCATGGTCCGGGACTGCGCTGGTCGGTGATCGGCGCCCACATGGCCTATCATCTGGGCGGCGGCCCCGGCGGCATCGCCCATTACCTCGACCATCTCGGACCGAGCCAGGAACGGCGCTGGGCGACGCTCGGCAGCCCGAGCCTGACGACTGAGGTCCGCCAACTGCTGGTCGATGGAATCGCAAAGGAAGCCGCCGGCCGCTCGATATCCGCGCTGGAGGCCGAACGGGACCGCGGGCTGATGCTGGCCTTGGCCGCCCGACAGACTGCAAAGCAGGGAGAGAATGCATGACCGCCGAAACGGGTACCGCCATGCCGGGGCCGCGCATCGCGCTCATTCATGCGCTGGAGGAATCGGTGGCGCCGGCACGGGCCGCCTTCCGGGCGCATTGGCCGGAAGCGCGGATTTTCGACCTGCTCGACACCTCGCTGGCCGTCGATCTGGCGGAGGCCGGCCGGCTCGACGAGGCGATGATGGGGCGGTTCCGGACGCTGGCCGACTATGCCGCCGGCACGGTGGGCGCGGGCGGGCGGACGGCGGGCATCCTGTTCACCTGTTCCGCCTTCGCCCCGGCCATCGACGCGGTCAAGCAGCACCTCCCGATCCCGGTGCTGCGGCCGAACGAATCCGCCTTCGAGGCGGCGATGGCGGTCGGCGACCGGATCGGCATCGTCGTCAGCTTCGGCCCGTCCGCCTTGTCCCTGCGCACCGAGCTGCTGGCGATGGCCGCCGCTGCCGGCCGCCGGATCGAGGTCACCGTCGCGGTTGCCGACGGCGCGCTGGCGGCGCTCAAGAGCGGGGACGACGAGGGCCACGACGAGCGCGTCGCAGGGACCGCGGAGCAGCTGCGCGGCTGCGATGTCGTCATTCTCGGCCAGTTCTCGATGGCGCGGGCGCAGCCGACGCTTCAGCCCCTGCTGTCCGTCCCGGTGCTGACGACGCCCGCGGCGGCGGTGGAGGCGCTGCGCCGCCTGACGCAGCCGGCGGGCGGCGTCCCGTAACCGGTATGGCCTCAGCGCAGGCCGATGGCGCGGTCGCGGGCGCTGAGGATGTGGGTGCCGATGGCATCCTTGGCCCGCTCGGGGTCGCGGGCCTGGATGGCGTGGATGACGGCCAGATGCTCGCGCATCGTCGGCACCAGCACGGCGGTGTTCAGCCTGGTCTTCGACTGCTTGATCAGCCGGATCTTGATCTGGTTGACCCGGTAGGCGTCGGAGACGATGGCGTTGCCCAGTGCGTCGATGATCGTCAGGTGCAGCGCCCAGTCGATGTCCTGCGCCTCCCGCAAAAGGGTGGGGTGGATGCCGCCGCCACCCGTGTCGGCTTCCGCTTCGGCGCAGGCGGCGATGATGCGCTCGTGATCGTCGAGCAGCGCGCGGACCGTCGCCTCCGGTGCCTCCCGGGCGAAGACTGCCACCGCTTCCCGTTCCAGGAACAGGCGGAACTGGAAGGCATCGCGGATCAGGTTGAGGTCGACATGGGCGACCTGCATCCCCCGTTGCGGCACGGTCTTCACCAGCCCTTCGGCCTCCAGCCGGGGGATCAGTTCGCGGATCGCCCCCAACGGCAGTTCGGTCAGCTCGACCAGCTCGCGCTGCGAGATGAACTGCCCGGGGCGGATCTCGTCCGCCAGCAGCCGTTGGGTAAAGCTCTCGTATGCCCGGCTGCGCAGGTTGACCGAGTCACGGTCGCGTTTGGCCCGGTCGCTGTTGGCGGAGGTCGTCATCCGTGTGCTGTCCCGTCAGGAGGGCCCCATCAGGCGGCCCCTTCAGGCGGCTTTTTCCGAGAACACCCGGTCGAAGAGATGGCCGAGCGTCGCGGTGTCCGCCACCGACATAGGCAGCAAAGGTGCCCTCACCGTCAACCATGCGCTGTCGCCGGTGGCATGCGACACCAGCGCCTTCACCGCCGGGGTGACCGGGTAGCGCAGCACGGCGTCCACCAGCTCGACCAGGGCGGCATCGTCGCGGCCCTGATGGACCACCGTCCGCAGCCGTCCCGGCACCAGATTGGCCATGCCGGAAATCGCGCCCTGGCCTCCGTCGCGCACCGCCTGGGCCAGCACCCGCTCGTCGCCGATCAGCACGGCGAGATCGTCGCGGTGGGCGGCGAGAAGCTGCTGGCTGTAGCCCCAGTCCCCGGCCGAATCCTTCACCCCGGCAATCGCCTGCGGGAAGGCGGCCTTCAGCCGGCCGATCAGCTCGATGGACAGCGGAACCGCGGTCACCGACGGGATGTGGTACAGGATGATGTCGCGCGCCCGGCCGCCCAGCTTGGCGATGAAGCTGGAGAACCACGCGAAGAGCCCGTCGTCCGACACACCCTTGAAGTAGAAGGGCGGAGCGACCAGCAGCGCCCGCGCGTCCGCATCCAGCAGCTGGTTGGCCTGGACCAGCGCGTCGTGCAGCGACGCGGCGATGACTCCGCCGACCACATGGCTGCGGAAATCGATGCCGGCCCCCTTCAGCGCGCCGATCATCTGCTCGCGCGCCACATGGCCGAGCAGCGGACCCTCTCCCGTGGTGCCGAACAGGGTGACCGAGTCGCAGCCGCTGGCGAGGCACCAGACGACATGCCGGGTCAGGCGGGCCAGATCCACGCTGCCGTCCTCATGGTAGGGCGTGGTCAGCGCGCAGGACAGGCCGAAGCGGCCAGTGGATTGATTCACTTTATATTTCTCCCAGGAGCGGCTGGACGGACGGCCGAACGGCCACCGCGTTTCGACTAACATGTTACTAGGATGTTTTTCGTTTGCAAGGGGGCTGCGCTGGATTTATACGTTGACCAAGCAATCAAATCGGTGGCGGCGCGGATCCGTGTCGCTCACAGTGTTCGCCGGTCAGGACAAGGCCGGGCATCGAAGGCCCGGGCGATAACGGGGAGGAGTGCATGTCGATGTCGAACGGAATGTCTTTGTCGCGCCGCCGGCTTCTGGCGTCAGGCGCCGCGGCCGGTGCGCTGGGCCTCAGCGGTATCGGCTTGCCGGCTTTCGCCCAAACCAGTGGGGTCAACTGGCGCAAATATGCCGGCACCAAGATCGAGGTGAACCTGATCAAGAGTCCGCGCGGCGACACGCTGACCAAGTACCAGAAGGAATTCGAGGAGCTGACCGGCATCACCGTGGTGTCGGAACAGACCCCGGAGCAGCAGCAGCGCCAGAAGGCGGTGATCGAGCTGACCTCCGGCCGGCCGAGCTTCGACGTCGTGCACATCAGCTACCATGTCCAGAAGCGCCAGTTCGAGAAGGGCAAGTGGCTGGCCGACCTGACGCCTTTCATCAAGGACGCGGCGCTGACCGATGCCGGTTTCCTCGATGATTTCTCGGAAGCCGGGGTGACCTTCGCCCGCAATCCCGACGGCGGGATCGGTGCCTTGCCCTTCTCGGTCGATTACTGGATCGTCTATTGGAACAAGGATCTCTTCGCGAAGAAGAACCTGTCCTTCCCCAAGACCTTCGACGAGATGGTGGCCGCCGCCGCCGCACTGACCGACCCGTCGAGCCAGACCTACGGCTTCGTCGCCCGCGGCATGAAGAACGCCAACACCCCGGTTTGGACCAGCCTGCTGCTGGGCTACGACCAGTACAGCGTCGATGCCAACCGCAACCTGCTGACCGACACGCCCGAGGCCATCGAGGCGGCGAAGCTCTACCAGACGCTGATGACCAAGTCGGCGCCGCCGGGCGTCACCGGCTTCAACTGGGCGGAATGCCAGTCGGCCTTCCTCCAGGGGCGCGTCGGCATGTGGTTCGACGGCGTCGGCTTCGCCCCGCCGCTGGAGGATCCGGAAAAGTCGCGCGTCGTCGGAAAGGTCGGCTACGGCCTGATGCCGAAGGGGCCGAAGGCGCATGCCGCGGCCACCACCGGCGACGGCATCGGCGTCACCGCGGCGTCGAAGAACAAGGAGGCCGCCTATCTCTACTGCCAGTGGGCGACCGGCAAGCTGATGGGTGCCCGCCTGTTGCAGGCCGGGGCCGGCGTGCCGTTCCGCACCTCGGTCCTGTCGGACGCAGAGGTGCGCAAGGGCGTCAAGATGCCGGCGGCCTGGGTCGATGCCGTGGTCGAATCGGCGAAGATCAGCCGCCTTGCCCTGCCGGTCATCATCCCGGTCACCGAATTCCGCGACGTGCTGGGCGGTGCGCTGACCAACATGATCTCCGGCAGCGATCCGGCAGCGGAACTGAAGCGCGCCACCGCCGACTTCAAGCCGATTCTCGAACGCAGCGAGAAGACGTGAGCATCCTGACCTCGTCTGACCGCGTGGCCGGTGCCGCTTCCGTCGGCAGGACGAAGCGGCTTCGCCCCTCCTACTGGCCCTTCGTGGTGCCGGCGCTGATCGTCGTCATCGGGGTCATCGTCTTCCCCTGGGTCTTCACCCTGTGGATGAGCGCCATGGAATGGCGCATCGGCGAGGAGCAGCGCTTCGTCGGCTTGCAGAACTATGCCCGGCTGTTCACCGACGTGCGCTTCCTGGAGGCGATGCTCCACACGGTGGTCTACACCGCGCTGTCGGTCCTGGCCCCGCTGGTGCTCGGCACCGCGGCGGCGCTGGCCTTCAACACCAAGCTGCCGGCGCGCGGCCTGCTGCGCGGCATCTTCGTCATGCCGATGATGGCGACCCCGGTCGCCATCGCGCTGGTGTGGACGATGATGTTCCACCCGCAGCTGGGCGTGCTGAACTACCTGCTGTCGCTGGTCGGAATCGGACCGCTGCAATGGGTCTATCACCCCAGCACGGTGATCCTGTCGCTGGTGCTGGTGGAGACCTGGCAATGGACGCCGCTGGTGATGCTGATCGTGCTGGGCGGTCTGGCGGCGCTGCCGACCGAGCCGTACGAGAGCGCGCAGATCGACGGCGCCACCGCCTGGCAGCGCTTCCGCTATCTGACCCTGCCGATGATCAAACCCTTCCTGATGGTGGCGGTCATCATCCGCACCATCGACGCGCTGAAGAGCTTCGACATCCTCTACACCATCACCCAGGGCGGGCCGGGCACGGCGTCGGAGACGATCAACCTGTATCTCTACAGTGTCGCCTTCACCTATTACGACATCGGCTACGGTTCGGCCATCGCGGTGGTGTTCTTCGTGCTGATCATCATGCTGTCGCTGATCCTGCTGTATCTGCGCCAGCGCAGCGCCTGGAATACGGGAGACGGGCAATGAGCCGGCCGCTGAGGAAGCTTCTGGACAAGGCCGGCATGGCCGTCTGCGTCCTGCTGCTGGTGTCGCCAGCGCTGCTGTTCTTCCTGTGGATGCTGTCCCTGTCGCTGAAGTTCGAGATCGACAACGGCGCCTATCCACCGATCCTGATCCCGGACCGCTTCGCCTGGAAGAACTACACGACGATCTTCGAGGGCAACAGCTTCCTGCTCTATTTCTGGAACAGCCTGATCGTCACCGGGGCGGCAACCCTGTTCGCGCTGGTGGTGGGCGTGCCGGCCGGCTACGGCATCGCCCGGATGAAGGCGCACAAGTCGGCGGTGGTCATCATGATCGCCCGCATGACGCCCGGCCTGTCCTTCCTGATCCCGCTGTTCCTGCTGTTCCAGTGGCTGGGACTGCTCGGCACGCTGTGGCCGCAGATCATCATCCATCTGGTCGTCACCGTACCCATCGTGATCTGGATCATGATCGGCTATTTCGAGACGACGCCGATGGAGCTGGAGGAAGCGGCGATGGTCGACGGCGCCACGCGCTGGCAGATCTTCGCCAAGGTGGCGCTGCCGATCGCCAAGCCCGGCATCGTCGTCGCCTTCATCCTGTCGGTGATCTTCTCCTGGAACAACTTCGTCTTCGGCATCGTGCTGGCCAGCCGCGAGACGCGGACCCTGCCGGTCGCCGTCTACAACATGCTGTCCTTCGAGCAGGTGAGCTGGGGGCCGCTGGCCGCCGCAGCCCTGGTGGTGACGCTGCCGGTGCTGATCCTGACCGTGGCCGCCCAGCGCCAGATCGTGGCGGGCCTGACCGCCGGCGCGGTCAAGGGCGGCTGATCCATCCCAAGAAAGAGACGACCCCATGGCCTCCGTCAGCATCCGGAACGTCCGCAAATCCTACGGCGCGGTCGAGATCATCAAGGGCGTGTCCATCGACATCCAGGACGGCGAGTTCGTCATCCTGGTCGGCCCGTCGGGCTGCGGCAAATCCACCCTGCTGCGCATGATCGCCGGGCTGGAGGAGATCAGCGGCGGCACCGTCGCCATCGACGACCGCGTCGTCAACGACGTGCCTCCGAAGGATCGCGACATCGCGATGGTGTTCCAGAACTACGCGCTCTACCCGCACATGACCATCGCCGACAACATGAGCTTCGCGCTGCGGCTGAAGAATATCGCCAAGAGCGAGATCGCGGCCAAGGTGGAGCGGGCGGCCGGCATCCTCGGCCTCGGGCCGCTGCTCGGCCGTTTCCCGCGCCAGCTCTCCGGCGGCCAGCGCCAGCGCGTGGCGATGGGCCGCGCCATCGTCCGCGACCCCAAGGTCTTCCTGTTCGACGAGCCGCTGTCCAACCTCGACGCCAAGCTGCGCGTGCAGATGCGCACCGAGATCAAGGAGATGCACCAGCGGCTGAAGACCACGACCGTCTATGTCACCCATGACCAGATCGAAGCCATGACCATGGCCGACAAGATCGTGGTGATGCATGACGGCATCATCGAGCAGATCGGCGCGCCGCTCGACCTCTACGACAATCCGGCCAACATGTTCGTGGCCGGCTTCATCGGCTCGCCGGCGATGAACTTCATTCCCGGCAGCATCGGCGGCGACGGCTTCACCACCGAGGGCGGCGACCGCCTGCCGCTGGGCGGGCGCGTGCCGGCGGCGTCGGACGGCCGTCCCGCCGTCTATGGCGTGCGGCCGGAGCATTTCCGCCTCGCCGACGAAGGAATGGCCGCCGAGGTGGTGGTGGTCGAGCCGACCGGGTCGGAAACCCAGATGGTGCTGCGTCCCCTGGGGGCGAAGACAGGCCAAGCGGGAGCAGGCCGCGAGGATCGCAAACGCGAGCTGACCTGGGTTTTGCGCGAGCGGACCGACGCCAAGCCCGGCGAGGTGGTGCGGATCGCCCCCGATCCGGCGCTGGCCCATCTGTTCAACCCCGACACCGGGCTGCGCCTGTGATGACGCTGCCGACCAGAACCCTGGGCCGCACCGGCATCGCCGTCACGGAGATCGGCTTCGGTGCCGCGCCGCTGGGCGACCTGTACGGCCGTCTCGACGAGGCCGCCGCTGTCGGCGCCGCTGTCGCCGCCCTGTCGGCGGGCGTGACGCTGCTCGACACCTCGCCGCTCTACGGTCATGGGCTGTCAGAGGCGCGCTGCGGTGCCGCCCTGCGTCAGGCCGGGCGCGACGGCGTCGTGCTGTGCACCAAGGTCGGGCGCTGGATGGAGCCGCGGCAGGGCAGGGGGGACGGGTCGGGCTATGCCGGCGGCTTTCCGCACCGGGCGGTGATCGACTATTCCCATGACGGCACCTTGCGGTCGGTGGAACAGTCGCTGTTGCGGCTGGGCACCGACCGCATCGACGTGCTGCTGATCCATGACGTCGATGTCTGGACCCATGGCGCCGACCGCATCGAGGCCCGCTTCGCCGAGGCGATGGACGGCGCCTATCGCGCGCTCGACCGGCTGCGCGCCGACGGCACGGTCAAGGCCATCGGCGTCGGCGTCAACGAGGCGGAGATGTGCGTCCGCTTCGCTCACGCCGGCGATTTCGACGCCATGCTGCTGGCCGGACGCTATTCGCTGCTGGAGCAGCCGGCGTTGGACGAGTTCCTGCCGCTTGCCCAGGCCAAGGGTATCGGCGTGATGCTGGGCGGCGTCTTCAATTCAGGTATTCTCGCCAGCGGCGCCGTTCCCGGCGCAAAGTACAATTACGCTCCGGCCCCGGCCCACATTCTGGAGCGGGTGGGGCGGATCGAGGCGGTGTGCCGGGCCCATGGCGTGCCGCTCGCCACGGCGGCGCTGCGCTTCGCGCTCGGCCATCCGGCGGTGTCGTCGGTGGTGCTGGGGGCGGTGACGGCCGGGGAGGTGAGCCGCAACCTCGCCGCCATGGCGGCAACGGTGCCGGGCGCACTGTGGTCCGACCTGAAGGGCGAGGGGCTGCTGGCGGCGGACGTGCCGGTGCCGGGCTGAACCGATAAGGATAAGAGCCATGCTGAAAGGACTCGACCCGCTTCTGTCTCCCGACCTGTTGTGGGTGCTGGCTGCCATGGGGCATGGCGACGATCTGGCGCTGGTCGATGCCAACCATCCGGCGGAGACCATCGCCCGCGCCTCCACCTATGGCCGGCTGATCGTGCTGCCGGGGGTGACGATGGCGAGGGCAGCCCGAGGCATCCTCAGCGTCATCCCGCTTGATGGCTTCGTGCCCGACCCGGTGCGCCGGATGGAGGTGGTGGGCGACCCCGCCGCACTTCCCGCTGTCCAGGGCGAGGTGCAGGCGGAGATCGACCGTGCCGAGGGCCGCCCGCTGCCCTTGCAGGGGATCGAGCGTTTCGCCTTCTACGACGCCGCCCGCCGCGCCTTCGCCGTCGTGCAGGTCGGCGATCCGCGGCCCTATGGCTGTTTCCTGCTGCGCAAGGGCGTCATCGCCGGCGACGTGCCGTAACCCGACCCAATTTCAAGATTCGGACCCCGACATGACCCAGTTCCCCGTTGATGTGACCCGCACCCTTCCCAACGACGGCTATGCCGGCGCCCTGGCCGGGCGGATCTGGCGGCCGGGCATCGGCCCGTCGGTGGTGGCCGTGCGCGCCGACGGCGTGTACGACGTGACCGCGACCTTCCCGACCATGAGCGAACTGGCCGCCCGGCCCGATCCGGCGGCGGACCTTGCCACTGCGGCGGGGGAGCGCATCGGCGCGCTGGCCGACATCCTCGCCAACACGCCGCCGGACACGCGCAATGCGGAGGCCCCTTGGCTGCTGGCGCCGACCGACCTCCAGGTGTTGAAGGCGGCCGGCGTCACCTTCGCCGTGTCGATGCTGGAGCGGGTGATCGAGGAGCGCGCCCGCGGCAATCCCGACGCCGCCGAGGCGATCCGCGCCGAGGTGCAGCGGCTGGTCGGCGACGATCTGGCGGCGCTGAAGCCCGGCTCCGAGGCGGCGATGAGCCTGAAGGAGGTGTTGATCGCCCAGGGTGCCTGGAGCCAGTATCTGGAGGTCGGCATCGGCCCGGATGCGGAGGTCTTCACCAAGGCGCCTGTGCTGTCGTCGGTCGGCACGCTGATGGATGCCGGGCTGCATCCGAAATCGACCTGGAACAACCCGGAGCCGGAGGTGGTGCTGATCGTTGCCCCCGATGGCCGCATCACCGGGGCGACCCTGGGCAACGACGTCAATCTGCGCGACTTCGAAGGGCGGTCCGCCCTGCTGCTGTCGAAGGCGAAGGACAACAACGCGTCCTGCGCCATCGGTCCCTTCATCCGCTTCTTCGACAAGACCTTCACGCTGGACGATGTGCGAAGCACCGACGTCGCCCTGACCGTCGAGGGGCCGGAGGGCTTCCAGCTGGCGGGCCTGTCCTCCATCTCGCGGATCAGCCGCGATCCGGAGGATCTCGTCGCACAGACGGTCGGACCGGTCCATCAATATCCCGATGGCTTCGCCCTGTTCCTCGGCACCATGTTCGCGCCGACCCAGGACCGCGACAACCCCGGCGGCGGCTTCACCCACAAGGAGGGCGACATCGTCACCATCGCCGCCCCCAAGCTGGGCGCGCTCGTCAACCGCATGCGGCCGAGCGACGCCTGTGAGCCCTGGACCACCGGAATTGTCGAGCTGATGCGCTCGCTGGTCCGGCGGGGGGCGCTGAAGGGGTGAAGGGCGCCCCCGGTCGAGCGCCGTCACATGACGGCGCCGATCTGCCAGGGCACGAACTCGTTGTCGCCGATGCCGTTCTCCTCGCTGCGGGTGCGGTGGCCCGATGCGGTGTCCAGCATCAGGCGGAACAGGGCCGCACCCGCCTCCGCCACGCTGGTGCCGCCGTCCAGCACCGCGCCGCCGTTGAAGTCCATGTCGTCGCCCATGCGGGCATAGAGCGCGCTGTTGGTGGCGATCTTCAGCGACGGCGTCGGCTTGCAGCCGTAGGTCGAGCCGCGGCCGGTGGTGAAGGCGATCAAATTGGCGCCGCCCGCCACCTGCCCGGTGGCCGACACCGGGTCGTAGCCCGGCGTGTCCATGAAGACGAGGCCGTGGCCGGTCACCGTCTCGGCGTAATCGACCACAGCGTTCAGGCGGGTGCCGCCGCCCTTGGCGACCGCGCCCAGCGATTTCTCCAGGATGGTGGTGATGCCGCCGGCCTTATTGCCGGGCGACGGGTTGTTGTTCATGTCGCCCTTGTGCATCCGGGTGTAGTCCTCCCACCAGCGGATGCGGTCCATCAGCTTGTCGGCGACGGCGGGGGAGGCGGCGCGGGCGGTGAGCAGATGCTCGGCGCCGTAGATCTCCGGCGTCTCGGACAGGATGGCGGTGCCGCCATGGGCGACCAGCAGATCGACCGCAGCACCCAGCACCGGATTGGCGGTGATGCCGGAATAGCCGTCGGACCCGCCGCATTGCAGCCCGACCGTCAGATAACTTGCCGGAACCGGCTCGCGCCTGACGTCGTTGGCGATGGGCAGCATGGCGCGGACCAGGGCGACGCCGCGCTCGATGGTCTCACGGGTGCCGCCTTCCTCCTGGATGGTCAGGGTGGCGATCAGCCCGTCCGGGCGCGGCGCCAGCGTCTGGGCCAGGGGTGCTATCTGGTTCATCTCGCAGCCCAGCCCAACCAGCAGAAGCCCGGCGAAATTGGCATGGTCGGCATAGCCGCGCAGCGTGCGGCGCAGGATCGCCATGCCTTCGCCGGTGCCGTTCATGCCGCAGCCGCTGCCATGGACGATGGCGACCACCCCGTCGACATTCGGGTAATCGGCCAGCGCGTTGCCGTTGAAGGCATCGGCGATGCGCTTGCAGACGGTGGCGGAGCAGTTCACGCTGGCGATGACGCCGATGTAGTTGCGGGTGGCGACCTGCCCCGACGGCCGGCGGATACCGAGGAAGGTCGCCTCCTCCGCGCCGCGGTCGGCCTCGACGATGCTGGTGGAGCCGTGATCCAGCCTGGCTTCGCCCATGCCGAGATTGTGGACGTGGACATGCTGGCCGGGTTCGATCGGCTGGGTGGCGGTGCCGATCACCTGTCCGTACTTGACCACCGGCTCCCCCGGCGCCACGGCGCGGATGGCGATCTTGTGGCCGCTGGGGATGGTGGCGGCGGCGGTGCCGGTGTAGCCGCCGACGCTGACCGGGCTGCCCGCCGGGATCTCTCGGGTGGCGACCGCGACGCTGTCCGACGGGTTCAGCAGGAGAAGTTCGGGAACGGAAGACGGCATCGGTCTGGTCCTTGAAGGAAGAATGGAAAGGCGGACGTGGGATCAGCCCAGCCGGTAGAAGGTTGCGGCATTGCCGCCGAACACCGCGTCATGCGCCTTTGCGGGCACCAGCTGGCGGCACATCTCCAGCCAGCCGGGATAGTCGCCGGCCAGCCGCAGGACCGGCCAGTCGCTGCCCCAGATCAGCCGGTCGGTGCCGAACAGGGCGATCAGGCGCTCCGCATAGGGGCGGATGTCGTCGATCCCGGTGCGCTCGCCCGCTTCGGTCAGCAGGCCGGACAGCTTGCACCGGACATTGGGCAAGGCGGCGAGGGCGGCCATGTCCTCTGCCCAGCCGGGAGTGCCGCCGTTTGCGATGTCCGGTTTGGCGGCATGATCGATGACGATGGACAGCGCCGGATGCCGGCGGGCGAAGTGCCGCAGCGACGGCAGGTGAGGCGGCAGGACCAGCGCGTCGAAGCTCAGTCCCCATTCGGCCATCGCAGCGGCGGCCGGATCGATGGCCGGATCGTCCAGCCAGTCGGCGGCTTCGGACTGTACCATCGGCCGCAACCCCTTTAGCTTGGGATTAGCGGCCAGCGCCTGAACCCGCTGCGGGGCGTCCGGCGCCTTCAGGTCGGTCCAGCCGACCACGCCACGGATGAAGCTGTGCTTTGCCGCGAGGTCGAGCATGAAGGCGGTGTCCGCCTCGCTGGACAGGGTTTGAACCAGGAGGGTGCCGTCGATGCCGGTCTCCAGCAGCAATGGCAGCAGGTCGGGCGGCAGGAAGTCGCGGTGAATGGGACCAAGCTCCGGCGGCGGCCATTCGCCCTGGCGGGCGGCCATCAGCCAGAAATGCTGGTGGGCGTCTATGCGCATCGCTTACCCCTCCACCGGAACAGGCGCGGCCTCATGCAACAAGCCGCGTGACTTCAACGCCTGCCAGAAGGCGGCGGGAATCGGTTCCTGAGCCCAGGCGAGGTTGGTCGCCAGCTGGCCGGCGTTGCGCACGCCGATGACGCAGGAGGCGACCGCCGGATGGGCGAGCGGGAATTGCAGGGCTGCCGCCGGAAGCTCCACATCGAAGTCGCGGCAGGCGGCGGCGAGCGCCTCCACCCGCGCGACGGTTTCCGGCGGGGCGTCGGCGTAGTTGAACTTGCCGTTGCCGGCGAGGATGCCGGAATTGAACACGCCGGCGGCGACGATCCGCGTACCGGAGGCGAGGCAGCGTTCCAGGAAGGGCGACAGGCTGGTCTGTTCGAGCAGGGTATAGCGGCCGGCCAGCATGGTGCAGTCGAGATCGACCTCGTCCATCGCGTCCAGCACCACCTCCCATTCGTTGACGCCGAGGCCGATGGCCGACACCGCGCCATCGCGTCGCAACTCCTCCAGCGCGCGGAAACCGCCGCCGCGGGTCAGCGCGTCCCAGTAATGGGCATGGGCGTCGCCATGGGTGACCCGGCCGATGTCGTGGACATAGAGGATGTCGATGCGGGCGAGGCCGAGGCGCTGGAGCGAATCCTCCACCGAGCGCAGGATGCCGTCGCGCGAGTAATCATGGACCGGGTGGAAGGGCGGGGGATCGGCCCAGCCGCTGGCATCGACGCCCGATGTCCGTGCCCCGCCGGCATTGGGGCGGATCAGCCGGCCGACCTTGGTCGACAGCATGAAACCGTCTCGCGGCCGGTCGCACAAGGTGGTGCCCAGCCGCCGCTCCGACCGGCCATAGCCGTAATAGGGGGCGGTGTCGAAATAGCGGATGCCGGCCTCCCAGGCCGCGGCGACCAGACGGTCGGCCTCGACCGGATCGGTCGGGCGGTAGAGCCCGCCAAGCTGCGCGCAGCCCAGCCCGATCACCGGGAGCGACAGGCCGGAGCGTGGCAGGGTGCGGCGGTCGGTCAATTTCATGCGGGACGCCTCAACGGCTAAAAATCATCTGCGGAAGCTGGATGGCGAAGAAAATGGCGTGCGCGGCGAGGGACCGGGCGCCGCGCACGCCCAAGGCCAGGAGAAGGGGACCAAAAGAAAAAGCTGTGCAACCGCTCAGTACAGGACGTTCTGCGCTTCCGGCGTCGCAAGATTGGCCTTGGTCACCAGCACCACGCCGGTGTCGAGCACCTTTTCAACCTTCTCGCGCTTGGTCAGCTTGACCGCCGTCTGCACCCCCAGATAGCCCATCTGATAGGAGCCCTGGACGGCGATGGCCTCCAGCGTGCCGTCCTTGACGAAGCCCTGGAGATCCTGGTTGCCGTCGAAGCCGACGGCGGCGATGTGGCCGGCCTTGCCGCTCTGGGCCAGCGCGCGGCCCATGCCGATGGCGGTCGGCTCGTTGGCGCCGAAGATGCCCTTCAGGTCGGGGTTGGCGGCCAGCACGTCGGTGGTCTGGTTCAGGGCAGTGGCCATCTGCGACTGGGAATAGAAGGGACCGACGATCTCGAGCTTGGAATGGTCCTTGATGTATTTGGTGAAGCCGCCGACCCGGCCGATCTCCGACCCTGCACCGGCGACATAGGACATGACGGCGATCTTGCCGCTGGTGCCGACCTTGTCGATCAACGCCTTGGCGCACAGCTCGCCGGCTTTGACGTTGTCGGTGGACAGCATCGCCTGATAATACTGCTTGCCGGCGTCCGACACGGGGGAGTCGATCAGCACCACCGGGATCTTGGCCTCCCACGCCTTCTTCAGCACCGGGACCAGCGCGTCGGGGTCGGAGGGAGCCAGAACGATGCCGGCGACCTTCCGGTTCACCGCGTTCTCCACCATGTTGACCTGATCGGCGATGGCCGATTCCGCCGCCGGACCCTGGAAGGTCATGGTGTAGCCGTCGGCCTCCTTCTGGGCGGTGGATGCCCCCTTCTGCACATTCTGCCAGAAGGTGGAGTTCACCGTCTTCACCACCACGGCAATCTCTTTGTCGGCGGCAAGGGCCGAACCGGCTGCGAGAGCGATAGCGGATGCCAGACAGGCCGAAACGAAGCGCTTCATGGTTTCACTCCCTGTTGGTTTATTGGGGTCGGTTTGTTTGCTTGCCGAAATCGCCGGTCAGCGCCGGTTGCGGATCTGGTCGATCCAGACGGTCAGCAGGATGACCAGGCCGATGATGATCTGCTGGGTGAAGGCCGACACGCCGTTCATGTTCAGCCCGTTGCGCAGGATGCCGATCACGAAGGCGCCGATGGCTGTGCCGGAGATCGTCCCCACCCCGCCGATCAGCGAGGTTCCGCCGATGACGGCACTGGCGATGGCGTCCAGCTCGTACATCACGCCTTCGTTGGGCTGGGCGGTGACGAGGCGGGACATCAGGACGCAGCCGGTCAGCCCGGCCAGCGTGCCGGATAGGACATAAGTGAACATGGTGACGCCGGCGACATTGACGCCGGACAGGCGTGCGGCCTCCGCGTTCGATCCCACGGCATAGATGTGGCGGCCCAGCGTGGTGCGGCTCAGCATGATCGCCACGGCGATGGCGATCACCACCATCAGCACCACCGGATAGGGGATGCCGGGGAACGCAACGTCGGGAAAGCCGTCCTCGCCGATGCGGACGATGCGGAACATGGCGCCATTGCCAAGCTCGCCGAAGGAGTCGCCGAGGCCCGACACAGCGCGCGCCCCGGTGATCTGCAAGGCGACGCCGCGCGCCACCATCATCATGCCCAGCGTGGCGATGAAGGGCGGCAGCTTCAGCCGGGTGACGCACAGCCCGTTCAGCAGGCCGCAGAAGGCGCCGACCAGGATGCCCAGCCCCATGCCGAGCGGCACCGGCGCCCCGGCCTTGACCGCCAGCGCCGCCACCACGCCGGACAGCGCCAGGACGGAGCCGACCGAAAGGTCGATGCCGCCGGTGATGATGACGCAGGTCGCGGCGATGCCGAGATAGGCGATGGAGGTCACCTGCAACGCGATGGTCATGCCGTTGCCGACGCTGAGGAAGGCGTCGCTGGTCGCGGAGAAGACGGCGACCAGCACCAGAAGCCCGGCGAGTGCCGCAAATTTCTGGATCAGATCCTTGCGCCGGTCGTTCATCACCCGGCTGCCAATGGTTTGGGGACCGTCGCTCACCGGCTGGCGAGGTGCTGCGGACGGCGCGGCGTCGAGGGTCTTGGTGGTGGGATTGCTCATGGCGTTTCGGCTCCCGGCGCCGCCGGGCGGCCATGGCCCGAGGCGAAATGCATGATCTCTTCCTGGCTGGTTTCGCGTGTGTTCAGCACGGCAGCAATCCGGCCTTCATGGAAGACGGCGACGCGGTCGGTCAGGCCGAGGATCTCCGGCAGTTCGGAGCTTATCAGCACGACACCGATCCCCTCGGCGGCCAGCCGGTCGAGAAGCTGGTAGATGGCGAACTTGGCGCCGACGTCGATGCCGCGCGTCGGCTCGTCGAAGAACAGGATGCGCGACTGGCGGAACAGCCACTTGGCGATGACGATCTTCTGCTGGTTGCCGCCCGACAGCAGGCGCGCGACCTGATGCGGCGACGGCGTGCGGATCGACAGCATCTGGATGTAGCGCCACGCCGCCTGCTCCTCGGCCTTGCGGTCGATGACTCCCAGCGCGTTGGACACCGCTCCCATGTTGGCGAGCGTCAAATTCTGGGTGACCGACATCTTGACCGCCAGCCCGTGGCTCTTGCGGTCCTCCGACAGATAGGCGATGCCGTGGGCGATGGCGTCGCGCGGGGTCTTCACCGCGATCTCGCCGTCGCCGAGCCGGATGGTGCCGGCGTCCAGCGGGTCGGCGCCGAAGATCGCGCGGGCCACCTCGGTCCGGCCGGCACCCATCAGACCGGCGAAGCCCAGGATCTCGCCGCGCCTCAGGTCGAACCCGACATCGTGGAAGACACCGCGGCGGGTCAGGCCGCGCACCTCCATCAGCACGTCGCCGGTGGGAATGGAAGTGCGCTCCGGGAATTTGTCGTCCAGCGAGCGGCCGACCATCAGCGCGACGATCTCGTCCACGCAGGTGTCGGCGAAGGCGCGGGTGTCGACGAAGCGGCCGTCGCGCAGAATCGTGACCCGGTCGACGATCAGCGCCATCTCGTCCAGCCGGTGGGAGATGTAGACGATCCCCACCCCCTGCTCCCTCAACTCCCGGATCACCTGGAACAGCAGGGCGGTTTCGGATTCGGTCAGGGACGAGGTCGGCTCGTCCATGATGACGATTTCGGCGTTCAGCGACAGCGCCTTGGCGATCTCCACCATCTGGCATTGGGCGACCGACAGCGACTTCACCGGCGCATCGGGGCGGATGTCGACGCCGAGCCGGTCGAGGCAGGCCTGGGCCCTTCGGCGCAGTTCCGCGCGGTCGATGAACCAGCCGCGTTTCGGCTCCCGCGCCAGGAAAATGTTCTCGGCCACGCTCAGATGCGGCACGAGGTTCAGCTCCTGGTGGATGATGGCGATGCCGGCCCGCTCGGCGTCGAGCGAAGAGGCGAAGCGCCGCATCTCGCCCTTGTAGGCGATGTTGCCTTCGTCGGGCTGGTACTGGCCGCTGATGATCTTCATCAGCGTCGATTTGCCGGCCCCATTCTCGCCGCACAGCGCATGGACCTCGCCGCGCCGCAGGTCGAAACCGACGCCGTCCAGCGCCAGCACGCCGGGAAACCGCTTGGTGATGCCGTCCAGCCGCAGCAGCTCGGTCCCCGCAAATGCTGAGGGGAACCGGCCGGGGGCCGTGTCGAGCGACGCTTGCTGCATGGCGCCTCCCCATCCGGTGCGGTCCCTCGTTCAGGGGCGCGCCGTTTGGCTGCTTTGTCGAGCAAACCGCTGATCCTGCCGGCCGTGCCGTTGGTCGGGTCACGGCTGGGCTGGCGTTACTCCGCCGCGTACACCTGCTGGCGCTGGCGGCCGAGGCCCCGGATTTCCAGTTCGATCCGGTCGCCGGGCTTCAGATAGGTCGGCGGCTTCAGCCCCAGCCCGACACCGGGCGGCGTACCGGTGGAGATGACGTCGCCGGGATGCAGGCTCATGAACTGCGACAGGTAGGAGACGATGTGGGCGACGCCATAGACCATCGTGCGGGTCGAACCGTTCTGATAGCGGTGGCCGTTGACCTCCAGCCACATGTCCAGCGCCTGTGGGTCGGGAACCTCGTCCTTGGTCACCAGCCAGGGGCCGATGGGGCCGAAGGTGTCGCAGCTCTTGCCCTTGGTCCACTGGCCCTGGCGTTCGATCTGGAATTCGCGTTCCGACAGGTCGTTGACGACGCAATAGCCGGCGACATGGTCCAGCGCCTCGGCCTCCGACACATATTTCGCCGTCTTGCCGATGACGACGCCGAGTTCGACCTCCCAGTCGGTCTTGGTCGAACCGCGCGGGATTTCCACCGGATCGTCCGGACCCTGGATGGTGGAAGTCGCCTTCATGAAGATCACCGGCTCCGACGGGACGGCCGCCCCGGTTTCCGCCGCATGGTCGGAATAGTTGAGGCCGATGCAGACGAACTTGCCGGTGCCGGCCACGCAGGCGCCCAGCCGGGACGAGGCATCGACCAGCGGCAGGCTGTCCACCGGCAATGCCGCGATCTCCGCCAGACCTTCCGGCAGCAGCCAGCGTCCGGCGATGTCGTCGACATGGGCGGACAGGTTGCGGATACGGCCCTGGGCATCCAGCAATCCCGGCTTCTCGGCCCCCCGCGGGCCATGGCGCAGAAGCTTCATCGAGCGTTTCCCCAGATTGTTTCTTGTCGTTTTCGCGACCCGGCCAACAGGGCCGCTGCCGGTCAGGTGCCCGGCCTTCAGGTATTCGTCCAGCCGCCGTCGATGGCGATGGCCTGTCCGGTCATGAAGGAGGAGTCGTCCGACGCGAGATAGACGGCGAGCTTCGCCACCTCCTCCGCCGTGCCCAGCCGGCCCATCGGCTGGCGGGCGATGAAGGCGGCACGCGCGGTGTCGTAATCGCCGAGCGCCCGCATGCGGTCGTGCAGCGACGGGCTGTCCACCGTGCCGGGGCAGATGGCGTTGACGCGGATTCCGCGGGTGACGTAGTCGGCGGCGACCGACTTGGTCAGGCCGATCACCGCCGCCTTGGTGGTGCCGTAGATGAAGCGGTTCGGCGCCCCGATGATCGACGAGGCGACGGACGACATGTTGACGATGGAGCCGCCGCCGGCCTCCAGCATTCCCGGCAGGAACGCGCGGATCATCCGGTACATCGACCGGACATTCAGCGTGACGGCGAAGTCGAAGGCGTCTTCGTCGCACTCCAGCACCGTGCCGGCATGGACGAAGCCGGCGCAGTTGAACAGAACCGAAGGAGCCGGCATCTCGGCGGCGAAGGCACGGATCGCCGCCGGATCGCAGACGTCCAGGCGGCGGGTCACGATGCCGGAAATGCCCGACAGTTCCGCCAGCAGCCCGTCATTGATGTCCGTCGCCACCACGCTGGCGCCTTCCTCCGCGAAGGCGAGTGCTGCGGCGCGGCCCATTCCCTGTGCCGCGGCGGTGACGATGGCGGTCTTGCCCTGCAATCTGGCGGTCATGGCAGTGTGTTCTCCCCAGGCGTTGTTCCCTAGGCGCGATGTCGGGTGCGGTTGCCGATCCGCCGGTTGCATCGCTGTCGCCACAATCCGCAGCGCGGATCGTATGTTTTATATACACATCGTCATTGCGCCTGTAAATCGATCCGTCAGTCCAACGAAAAGATTTCCGATATACGCCGACTGGCTTCGTCGAGCGCGGCCAGGATCTCCGCCGGTTCCTTCGGAACCTGCCGGGTGCGCAGGTAGGGACAGGTCAGGGCCGCGACGGCGCCGCCTTCCCGCCGGTCGATCACGGGACAGGAGAGATCGACCACCGCTTCGGTTATGCCGCTGGGACGGGCGACGTGGCCGGCGGTGCGGACGGCATCCAGCGTGCGGTCCAGCGCATCCAGGTCGATCCACGGATCCTCCCGCCGCAGCTCCTCATAAAGACCGTGGCGGCGGCGGGCGCCGATGAAGGCCATCAGGCAATGGCCGGACCCGGTCAGCACCAGGGGCTGGCGGTAGCCGATGCGGACGGTGAAGCCGATGTGGCTGGTGCTTTCCACCCGCGCCACCACCGCGATCTGCGTGCCCGACATCACGGCGAGATGGCAGGAATAGCCGGTCTTCTCGGCGAAGGCGTTCATGAAGGGCAGGGCGATTTCGATCAGCGAGCGGTTGACCGGCCGGTTCATCCCCAGGCGGAACAGCCGGTCGGTGACCCGGAAACGGTCGTCGCCCTCCAACCGCTCGATGTAGCCGCGCTGTGCCAGCACCGAGACCATGCGGAAGATTTCGCCTTTGGTCCGCCCCACGCCGTCGCCGATCTGCTGCAAGGACTGGGGCTCGCGGCACTCGGACAGGAATTCCAGGATGTCCAACCCCTTTTCCAGAGCCGGGGCGGAGTATCGCCGCTCGCGGTCCGGTGTGTCCGGCAAATCGGCGGACAGGTCGTTCGGGTCGGCGTCGGTTCCGGTCATGGCGGCGTTCCCTCTTTTGCCGGTGCGGCTTCGTTTTACCTATGATTCTCCTACTTCACCGGAAAAACAATGGAGGACTTGGTCGCCGGCCGTGACGGGATGGGCAAGCAGGCTTCGTCGGGACACCACCAGCCAGACAGGATAAATCAGCAGGGCGAGCGTCAGCGATTGCTTCAGCCACATCTGGGTCGGTCGGTAGAACCAGCCACCATAAAAATGCAGACCCAGCCCGGCCACGGCCAGACCGAGCAGCATCGGCACCGCCCCGGCCCGCGGCCGGCGATGCTCCACCAGCGCCGCCAGGGTGGTCAGCACGGCGATGCTGAGATAGGAACCTTCCTCGGTCCTCGGGTTGAACAGCACCAGATACCAGGCCCCCAGCATCACCGTGACGATCATTCCGGTCACGTGGTCGAGCCGGCGCCCCGCCGTCCACACGATGCCGACCACCAGCAGTGCGCCGGCCAGCCGCAGCGCCGTCATGGTCGCATAGGCCGGCTGCATCCCGGCTTCGGCCAGCATGCGGGTCAGGTCGAACCAGCGGCCGCTGTCAGGCGCGGCGGCGGCGGCGAGCTTGCCGATCATCGCCGCATATTGTCCGGCGACATAGCCGGGGTCCGGGTGCAGGAAGGGAGCAACCGCGGCAATCAGCAATCCAAGCGCCAGCGGCCGGCGCACGCCCGGCCGCACCACCGCGAACAGCAGGGCGGGAACCAGCGCCAGCGGTTTCAGCGCCACGGCCAGCGCCAGCATCGTCGCACCCCGGCGATCCCGCCTGTGTGCCAGATCGACCGCGGCATGCAGGACCACCGACATCATCATCAGTTCGCACTGGCCGCGCAGGACATTGATCGACGCGGTGGGAATGGCCGCCACCAGCACCCAGGCGGCCAACGTCCGTCCCATGTTGGGATGCAGCAGCAGCGCCACCCGATACACCGCGCCGGAAAACACGGCGACCATCGCCAATCGCCAGATTTGGTCGCCAATCCCGAGCGGCAGGGCGGCCAGAGGACCCAGCAGAACCGCGCTGGAGGGAAAATAGAGGAAACCGTGGATGCCCTGGGTATAGACGGGGACAGACGACCACCAGTCGATCACCGCGTCGCGGTAGATGTGGGTGATCGGCCGTTCCGGCCGGATGACGGCAAGCACCGCCATCGCCACCACGAACAAACACCAGACCACCACCGCGACCGCGCTGGCATCTCGACGCCGCGCGTCTCCGCCGCGCAGAAAGCGCGACAGAAGAATTCCATTCGAGCTCATGAAATTTCCGGACCCCAAGCCAACGCCCGGCACGGTTATCTAGCGGGATTTGAAGATCCTGGAAAATTAAAACCAATTCATAGTGGAGTTTACGCTGTCGGAATTCTGCATTTTTTGCTGAGCGGACCGTCATGCCGGTCGCCACGGGAGCGGCGGGAGTCTCGATGGACTCCCGCCTTGCTTGATCGAGGCGCTCTGTTCCCTCAGTTGACGGTGGTGTTCGAGACCTTGACCGGCGCCGGCTGCGCTGCCGAGGGTTTCCCCAGATCCTGGCGCAGATCGCTGGGCTTCAGCGGTTCGCCCTTGCGCCAGGAGATGCGGTAGTAAAGGCTCGCGACCTCCGGGTAGGTTTCGAAACTGTCGAGATTCGCGCGGGCCTTCGTCTGGTTGCGCTGGGCGCACACCACGTCTCCCCGCTCCGTGCACAGTTCGGCGCGCAGCGACGGCACCAGGGCGCTGGTCGGATCCCAATATTCGGCATCGTCGAGCGCCGCGATCGCCTGATCGTAGCGGCCCGTGGCCATGAAGGCGCCGGCCCGCAGCAAATCCCCGGCGGCGAGCAGCGTGTAGGCGCGCTGATAGCGGGCGGACTCCATCGCCGGCTTCAGATAGGTTTCGACCGACTTCTCGTCATCCTTCACCAGCATGACGAAGGCGCGGTTCAGGCGGGGGAAGAGCAGGGCAGGGTCGGTCTGGTCGGCCTCCTCGAACAGGCGGGCGGCCTCGTCGGGCTTCTGCTTGTGAAGGGCGACGATGCCCGCCATGTTCAGAATGCTGGCCCGTTCCCGGTAGTAGGTCTTCGAGGCGTAGGTCTTCAGCTCGCGCGCGATCAGTTCGTCGACCTCGGTGTAGTCGTGCTGGCGGTCGGCGCTCTGGAGCGCGTAGACCACCGTCACATAGGGGGCGAGATGCTCCATCACCTCCTGTGCCGCGCGGCCCATCATGTCGGGCAGCGACTCGCCGTCCTTGCGCTTGACGATCACCGGGAAGGGCGGCTCGTCCGGGTCGCGTACCATGGCGACGAGCTGGAGCTTGCCCTCCTTCTCATCCTTGGCGAAGCTGCCGTTCACCGTCGCCGTCTTCATGCCGAAGGTGTGCTGGACGGCGGCGGTCATATCCTCCAGCTTCAGCGTCTTGGCCAGGACCGCCCCCATGGTCTTGGCCTTGGTCGAGCGTACGCTCGGGCTGCCGAAATAGGATTTGGTGTCGCCGATCTCCTGCATCTTGGCGATGAACATGTCCTCCATGACGTCGCCTTTGGCGGTTCCCTTGGACAGCTCGTCGGGCATATACAGGCTGACGGCGACGCTGTCGGCATGCAGGACGGCATCGGTCGAGATGATGCCGAAGGCGGCCATGAAGGCGACCGCGAGCGAAATGGGATCCATGGTGTCACCTCTTCTCTGGCGTTTTCGTTGAAATCGTCCGGCGGGGCCGGTTGTCGGTGGTTTCAGCCGGTGTTAGCGACCGGTCCGATGCCTGGGCCGTGCCGTCCGACGGGGGCGGGAAACAGGTGCCGCATCTGCCGCAGGGTGTCGGCGACCCGTTCCTCATCCTCGGTGGAGCGGCTGGAGGAGCCGGCGACGAGGTTGCGGGCCACGCGCTCCATCGCTCCGGCACCGGCGCCGAACAGGGATTGCAGGGCGTCGGGGCCGAATTCGCACAGCAGGACAGCCGTGCGGCAACGCACGGTGCTGCCATGGGCTTCGCCGCGCAGGATGGCGGGATCGAACAGGTCGCCGGGGCGCAGCGTCGCCGGCAACGGATCGCGGACCGACCGGCGCCCGGCATCCGCCGACAGCAGCCCTTCCAGCACGAGATAGAGCGAGGTCCCGGCCTCTCCCGCCTGGATCGCCACCTGACCGGCCGGCAGTTCCCGCATCGCCGCGTGGGAGGCCAGCAGACGCAGCGGTGCATCCCCCACCCCGCGGAACAATGGGGTGACGCGCAGCAGGGCGGCCAGACCGGCCGTGTCGGGGCCGGCACCCCCGGTCTGCCGGAAGGCGCCGTCAGCAGCCGATGGGCTGTCCGTCAGCACGGTCGCGGTCTCCAGCCCGGCGAAGGCGAGATGGGTCAGCACCGTCTGGAGGATCATCGGCGATGCGTTGGCCAGGTGACGCCATTCCGCCTTGTAGAAGATGGCGTATTCGACGCCTTCGAGCCGGATCGCCTTGACCTCGACCCAGGGAACAGGGGTGTCGGGACCGGCAAGTCCGGTCATCGCTTCCAGCGCCGCCGCCTGGAGGATGCGGGTGGCGCGGGCGAGCGGCACGCGGGCGTCGAGCGTCAGGGTGACGAAGCGGAAGCTGTTGGCCTCCGGCTGGCTGAAGTTGGTGATGGTGAAGGCGCTGAACTTGCTGTTGGGGAAGATCACCAGATCGCCCATGAAGTCGCGCACGCGGGTGGTGCGCCAGCTGATTTCCAGCACCTGACCGCTGATCTTGCTGTCGCCCGACCGGTGGATCTGGATGTATTCGCCGATGCGGATCGCCCGGTCGATGTTGAGCGCGATACCGGCGAACACGTCCTGCAGCAGTTCGCGCAGGGCCATGCCGAGCACGAGGCCAGCCACACCGGACGCCGCCCACAGCACCGTCAGATCCTGTTCGAACACGATGCCGGCGCAGGCGGACACGGCGATGCCGAAGATCACCAGACCGGAAATCTGGCTCAGCAGCTTCGGCACCGGCGACCCGGTGGCGGACGCGACGATGCCATCGAAGATCACATACTGGACGATCCGCTGCACCAGAACGGCCAGCGACAGGAAGGCGGCAACGCCGAGCACGTATTTCAGCACGCGGCGCGTGCTGTCCATCGCGGCCAGCCCGAACCCCTGGAAGCTGTCGCCCCCGAGATAGAAACCGAACAGCACCACCAGCGTGATGACGAACGGCGCGGTCAGTTTGCCGGCCGCGCGGCGCAACCCTTCCCTCATGGCGTTCCCGGTGCCTCCTCTGCGGTACGGCTGTGGTCAGGCGGTGCGGATGCGGGCGGTTTCCGCCTTCAGGCGCTGCGCCATGTCGGTCAGCGCGGCCATGGTCGCGGAGATCTCCTCCGCGGCGCCGGCCGTCGCCTGCCCGGTCATGGAAAGCTGCTCGACCCGGTCCTTCAGCAGACTGGCCATGGCGTTCTGCTCGTCGATGGCGGCGGCGATGGACTGGGCGGTGGAGCCGCTGTCGCGCGACGCCTCGACGATGCGCCCGATCGCTTCCGCCGCTTCCCCGGCCGCCTGCACGCCGGTTTCCACGCCCGCCGACGCCTCGCGCACCAGCGTGCCGATGTCGCGGGTGGCGGCGGTGACATCCTCGGCCAGCGACGAGATCTTGGCGGCGATCAGGCCGAAACCGCGTCCGCTCTCTCCCGCCCGGACCGCTTCCAGTCCGGCATTGAGCGCCAGCACATAGGTCTTGTCGGCGATCCCGGCGATGAGCGCGCTGATCCGTTCGATCCCCGCCGTCCGTTCGGCGATGCCGTCGACCGCCCGGCTGAGCGAAATCAACGTCCGCTGCCCATCCTCGGCAAGGTCGGCCGTGCCACGCGCCAGCGTGCTGCCGCGTTCGGCATTGCGGGCGATCTCGCCGATGGCGGCGGCGGTTTGCTCGATGGCGCCCGACACGTCGGCCAGCGTCATCATCTGGCCGGCCGCCTGACGCGACACGTCGATGGCCGCCGCCGCCGTCTCCGTCGCCGACGTGGCAACCTGCTCGGTGGAGCCGTTCACCGCGCGCAGCACGGCGGCGAGCTGCTCGACCGCGCTGTTCAAATTGTTCTTGATGGCGGCGAAGTCGCCCTGGTGCGCGCCGTCGACGGTCCGGGTTACGTCGCCTTGGGCCAGGGCCCCGGCGAAGCTGGAAATCTCGTCGAGCAGCAGCGCCAGCGCGTCGATGCTGCGGTTGACGTTGCCCTTCAGCGCCCGCAGATCTCCTTCATAGGAACCGGTCATGCGGCCACGGATGTCGCCGGAGGACAGCCGCGCCATCACCGACGCCACCTCGAACAGCGGGGTGGTCAGCACCTCCACCAGTTCGTTGGCACCGCGCACCAGAACGGCGAATTCGCCGGCGTGGCGTTCCGGCTCCACCCGCACGGACAGGGCGCCGCCGCGGGCCGCCTCGATCAGGTCGCGCAGGTCGCCCGCCACCGCCTTCAGCGTCGCGGCGATGCCTGCGGTGGCGCGCAGCATATGGCCGATTTCGTCCCGGCGGCCGTCGTCGGCGACGGTGACGGTCAGATCGCCCCGCGCCATGCGGTCGATCACATCGCGGGCCTGGCCGAGCGGCACGGTGATGGAGCGGATGATCGCCACCCCGAGCGCCACCCCGACCAGGACCGCACCGATCAGCAGTCCGATGGTCCGGCGAACCGTGAGGTCGTACAGGGCGTCGTTCTCTTGGTAGACCGACTTGGCGACCGTCAGCTGCAACTCGATCAGCGCCGACATCGCATCGGAAACCGGCTCGATTGCCGGATAAAGCTCGTCGATGACGAAGCGGTCGAGCCGGTCGGAGCGGCCTGCAGCGAGGATTCCGCGCAGCCGGTCGGCGGCGCGGTCGGCGTTGGCCATCAGCGGTTCGGCTTTCGCCACCAGCGCCTTTTCCTCGTCGACCAGATAGGTTGCCAGATAGCCACGCCATTTTTCGCGGATTCCGGCGCGGGCGGCATCGATGGCGGCGAGCGCGGTCTCGGTGGGCACATTCCCGTTCCGGGCCTTGTGCGCCATATCGACGATGTTGAC